>ERZ1034878.184-NODE-184-length-34765-cov-12.165111_pt1 | contig 34765 bp, 43 predicted proteins | sample MGYA00520593_ERZ1034878 | MGnify/ENA primary metagenome ERZ1034878 (study PRJEB33766, sample SAMN09781724) | gut metagenome | biome: gut microbiome | host: Homo sapiens | place: Madagascar | study: EMG produced TPA metagenomics assembly of the PRJNA485056 data...
CCAAATATTTTATATCATTTTCGTTAGTCCAAATGACCTGCCAATTATCACCATTCTGATAAAGCTTTCTGTTTTGGCAAGCAAATCCTTTTATCATATCTACCATATATTTGTCTTTAGACGATATACATATAGATTTAGAATTTTTACTCGCCCTTCTTATACACCCATCAGTAATTACAAGCCCAAGTATATAAGCTTTTTTCATAGTCAGACAACTTTTCATTAAAAAATATTCCCAAATTATTCTTGTTCATTTTATCACCTCCTTTTACATATATTATTCACACATAATTCGGGCACTCGTGGATTGATTATTGTTTGCCAAACTCACAATCTATGCTCTGAACCTTTGCTATTCAAAAGATGGCGAATAACACTTGGCTGCTGATTACCCAATCCGACAACTTTTCAACCATTCACGGCTATCCTTTCGGATTTCGTTGTAGGGTGTCAGCTCTAAGGGCTTCCCAGCAATTCACCCGATTTAACGAACGCTATATGACTAACGCTCGAAATTAAGGTTGTGTTTGATGCTATCCATTTCTGTAATGCCAAGCAGATAAGCAATAACACTACCCGTACAAGAACCTCTCCCGTATCCAACAGAAATGCCCTGTGTTTTACACCAGTCAATAATATCTTCCATCAAAAGCATAAAGTCGATGGCGTCGTTGTGAACATACGCTTCAATTTCATGTTTAATTCTTGCAATATATTCTGGATAATTTGGATATTTGTCAACACCACGACGCCTAATACCATCCATTATTTTATGCTTAAAAATGTCGAGATTTTTGTCGCCCCAAAGACGAGGATATTTATATGAATAATCTATTTCAAATTCTTCAACAGAATCAGCAACACGGTTTGTATTTTCAATAGATTCCATATAAACTTCCATCGGCAATGCATTCTGCTGGTGGCATAAATTCACCAGTTCATCATACGTTAAAAATTCAAGATGAAAATTATCTTCGCCATCAAAATGGATGTTTTTAGATTTTTGTAATACGCGGCGCGCGTCAACGTGTTCTGCGTTAAGCGCATGCGTATCTGTGCACATCAATAATGGGATTCCAGTTTTCTTGCTGATTTCCCATAGTTTTTTGTTATATTCCACCTGAAGCTTATCCAGATGCGGTTGCAATTCCAGATAGCAGCGATGTTTATTTTTTGTTAAAAAATCGACAAAATCATTCTGGATTTCTTGCGACGCTTTATTAAGTATTCCGCCAAGGCAAGCCGTTGACACAATCACATTATCGCTGGTGTTTTTTATGTCTTCGATTGTAATACGCGGGACATAATAAAACGAATTATCTTCACGATTAAAAGATTTACTTGACAATCTATTTATTTCAAGAACGCCGTCATAATTTTTGGCAATCAATAGGCAGTGGTAGTTATCTCTAATCTTTTCGTCAAGCGTAGAAGTCGCGTAAAATTCGCTTGCATGGATATATTTCATACCAAGTTCTTCCATGTGAAGTTTCTTTTTTACCCAATTCATTACTGAACCGTGCTCGGAAATTGACATTGCCTTCATTCCACATTCATGCGCACGGTCAATCATTTGATTTGGAGATGTTACTGAATCAATATTCGTGACTGCATTGCTGATAAAGGTATGACAATGTAGAATCGTATAGTTGTTCTGCATTATCACACCACCCTACACCTTATAAAACTTGCAAGAAAAGAGCGGACGCGGTTGCTTTCATATTGTTCTATTACTTTCGGAATAATTGCTGTCAAAGCGTCACCATCGTCTTCATCCAAATCACGAACGCAAAGTTCGTTTTCCGCACCCATAATGCAATTTTCGCACGAATTTTTGTCACAAATTAAACTAAATACGACTTCTGCTTCTTCCTTTGTCATACAATCACCCCGTTCATATACTTATTGATTGTCACAACCGCCTTTTCTTCCTTGTCGTCATCTATCCAAGCCATGCTATCTTTTCTTTCTGCGTCGCGTAACTTTTTAGCCGCAGAAACAAGTTCGCGTTCTGGCGCATCAATGTCACAGTCCGCATATTTCACCAACGGACAGTTTTCGCACGAATCAAATCTGGTACAGATAAAATCGGCAAGCAGTTCGTAATCTTTTGCATTCAAATAACCACCTTCTTGTGTCATGGCAACGCCCAATCCTTTCCGGTAATATTCTTATATCCTTCGCAAAGCCTAAGCCAGTCCACATCAGAAATCTTTGTTTTCCCGACGGCAAACCTATATTTTTCATACAAATTGCACATACAAACACGTGCATAGTCTTCATTGTGCCAACCGTTGAACAATCCGTTTTCTCTTAAATCTTGCATATCTTTGATTTCACCAAATTGATTCCATTCGAAATCATCAAGAAGTTTGCCATATCTCCTATAATATATTCCACGATAAAAATGAAAATATGTTACAAGTTCATCCTTGCCATAATCCATAACGTGGTTAATCAAAATGTGGTTTGTTGTGCCCTTATCGCGCCAATCATTTCGGATTGCAACAAGTTCACGATTTTGACCGCGAAGTTGTAAGTCAGGCAGATAAGGAAGAAGCTTATAGTGCCAAATACGCATAGATATCACCCCTTGATTGTATTATATCATATCAAGTGGTACTTGTCAAGCAGCTATCACGGTAGAACCTACAAAACGGTGCCGCCTTACAATAATTCAAACACTTGCGACTTTCGCCCGGTCGTTCTTCAACATAACAACCCTTGGCGTCATTTAGTTCCATCCATGTTTCAGCCTCTTCTTTTGACGGAAGAACTCGTAATGCCGACTTTCTGCCATTCTTCTTAACGGCATAAGTAGTCGGCGTTTCCCAACGATTTTCAGCAGAACAAGGCGGAAGTTCATCGTCTGGCGTATCTTTCAGCGCGCTTATTTCACGCAGTTTTTCACGCACTTCTTCTTCTGTTTTTGCAATGTCTTCGTCGGTGAAATAATAGTCGATTACACGGATTGGCGACTGCGGATAAGATTTGTCAAATTTCGCTTTAGACATAGAATGGTCGCGGAAGAACTGAATAATTTGCGCGTGGCGACAACGGATATTTAACGTCTTTTCTATCAGCATAAGATATACGGAAAGCTGTTTCCGATATTTCCCGCCATCACCATAAATGGCCGTCCACGTGCTGGTGCATTTATAATCGCGCAGAACTTCGCTACCATCTGTTAAATCAAGGCTGTCGAATTTGCCAGAAATTGCACCTTCTGGGAATTCATAATATAAGCGTTCTTCGCGAACTTCATTATCGCCTTCGCGCGTTGCTTCCATGATGCTGTGGATAGCAGTTCCGAGCAAACTGTAGAAGCTGTCACTTATATCTTCTTCAAGCTCATCAAAGTGGCGTTCCGACAATAGAATTTCACACGGGTCACGTATCAACGTCGTCGAACTATAAATTCCGGGCTTATAATCGTATTCATCTCTTGCGACAGCATCATATATAGCCGGTGGAAGATTTAGGTTGTTTGTCCACTTCATAGGCGATACGTCCTTCGCCAAAAGTTTTTCATCTGAAAATATGGATTGCCAGTTACATCTTTTGCTTCGCCAAAAGGCCACTTATACGTCTTGGCGTCTTCTTCGTTGCCAAATTCAACTTCCGCGTAATAGAAATCTTCGTTCAGTCCATCGTCAACATGACAAACTTCGATTTCGTGTCCACCAACATGATAAATGCGATAATATTTATGAAACGTCGGCAGATGGAAAGATTTCAGCAGATCATAATAGGTTGATTCATGGATATACATATTAACTTCCGAACGAACAAGCCCACCGTCGCCCTTAATGGTCATCATAAAGTCGACGTGGCCCTCATCTTTACCGGAAAGCACTTCATAGCGCCTAATACGCACTTCTGGCGTTCCAGACGCGATATACGAACCTTCTACAGAAATTTCTTGGTCTGGTTTAGCTTCAGGGAATCTATTCAGAATAAACTTACGTTCAATTTCAACGGCCATCAATTTTCGTCCTTTCCGTCGAAGTGTTTATAACCATTGTGGTACTTGCAATCCGTCTTGTATTTGCAATCAAATTCGCATCCATATACATAATATGCGTTATTACAGAAATCGCACGGGTCTTTTCCGCTAACCAAATAACCCGCCACAATTTCATTATATTTTCCGTGTTTAACCATTTCATGCCGTCTACACATTGCTTCGCCAACAAATTCTCTTCCACAGTAGGAACACACATATTTCGTATACACAAAGTCACAACCTTTCGTATAAATATCCGCCGGCGGTGGTGTAATATACATCGCGGATTCCGAAGCTTCTTATATAAGCTTCACACGCCGCACACGGTCTTGCCATTCCACGCGTTCCATCTTTCAAAAGGCGACAAACAAATATGGATACGTTCGACCAGTCGATGAACATATACTTGATTTTTGCCAAAGCCATGATTTCTGCGTGAACGCGACTAATAAATTTTGGGGCCGACGTGTATTTGCCACGCAACAGATTCATTTCTTTCTGGATTGGATGTCCCTTGCTTTCAGGATTCCATCCCACAGAAATCACACTGTTGCGATATACGACAACGCATCCGATTCGTGTTCGCTTGTTGTCGCTAAACTGACATGCATTTTCGGCAAGCGCGAAATAGTGTTTAATTCTATCGCGATTCATGCTATAATGCTTGCCAAACTAAAACCAAACAGAAGCAACAGCACAGCAACCCCTGCGACAATAAAGTTGTTCCAACTTCCCACACTGAAAAAATATGCCATGCTTGCAACACTAAACAAGCAAACTAAAGCATAAGCAATGAATATATATGCAACAAACCCCATATTATTCTACCTTCCTTTTTCTATTATATAATTCCATCCATTTGTCATATCCCATATCAACTGGTGCGTTTTTTGGTGCAATACCACGCATAGGAATGCGCCAAACGGATTTATAATGTTTTAATATTTCACTCTGTTTGTAGATTTCTTCCGTTGTTACATCTTCGTCATACGCAAAAATCAACGTGTTGAATGGACATTTCACCAGAAGTGGAATTTCATCTTTTAGTCCATGCGAACCAGCAGCAACAGAATTATGGATTCCCCAACTTTCCAACTTCAATACGGACTTTTCGCTTTCCACAACAACACATTCATTCAATCCAATAATTGCATCGCGCGCGTTGACGAAATTGTATAAAAAATCTTTCTTTCCAAGTTTGTTGATATATGAATATTTCGGCTTTGCCGCCAGATTGCGATATTTAATCGTCACAAGTCTGCCGTCAGAATCATAAATCGGAAACATAATTCGCGTTTTGTTCGCGTTGTAGCGCACGTCGTAGCGCGTCAAAACGTCTTGTGTGATGCCTTCTGCCAGCCATTCCTTAATTTCGTGCGATGGTGGGAAGGCGTCCATTGCATCTGCCAAAAGAAAAAGGCGCTGTTCAAACACCCTTTCCTTCGGGCGGAATACATCTGCAACCTTGATGAAACACGGCGTTTCGATAATTTCTGCACCTGTTTCCATTTCAAGGATTTGCACCGCTTCACGAAACGGAACGTTGTGATATTTCTGAATGAACGACAGAATATCGCCAGAAGAACCACATGAAAAACAGTTATATAACTGACGTTCGCGATTCACAAAAAATGACGGATTGTCGTCGCGGTGGAATGGGCATGAACAAAAGAATTCTACGCCGTTGCGCGTATGCAAATCCGCATAACGCCCGATATAATCAACGATATCCAACTTGTCGCGAATCTTCTTGACGTCCATACCCACACCACCTTTCATTGTATTATATCACATTCCGTTTAGCTTGTCAAGCCAAAATCCTTGACACCATTTTCGTTGCCGGTATACATTACATTACCGGTCGGCGTATCAACAAACTTCCACTTGCCACAGCGCGAACATTCGTATTCGACCGTACAAATAGACGACGTGTTCTTAGATGGACGATAACCCACCTGCTTCCAGTCATGCAATCCAAGCGCGCAAGGGTCTTGTGTGGAACCAATCCTGTTGCAAGTCACATCCATGTTACTGCAACCACACCACGCCAGCCACGGCGCATTCACGCGACCACAGCGCGGACAAATCCAGCCTTCAGTTTGCATGGTCGCAACCTTTGCAATCGCAGTCGTCTGTATAATTAGACAGTCGTTCGGCAAGGCACAGCAAATAAGTTTCCATAGATTCAGCCTGCGCCTTCAAAACTTCTTCGTCGCAGTCAAGATTATGGTCAAGTTCAAGTGTGGCGTGTGCCTTCAGAACATCGTAAAGCTTTCCAAGGCGGTACTGCGTCTGCTGGTATTCGGCAACAAGGCGTTCAACATGGTCGTCGGAAAGCATATTGGCAACAGTATCTTTAAGATTTTTAATCATATTTATTTCATCCTTTCATTAAGCCCAGAGATCGTAAAAGTAGGTTTCAAGCGCTTCCTTGCAATCTTCAACGGTGTCACATTCATCAAAGATTTCATCCATCTTGTCGCGCAGATCGCGGGCAAGATTGGCAGGTTCTTCATAAAGTTCCTTAAATTCATCAAGAACCCAAGTAGCGTCAGTGTCGGGGTCTGGATAAAGACCACCAGTAATGATAGCGTAGACCTTTGTGACGTTCTTGTTAAGCTTCTTATCCATTTTCTTTTTCTCCTTTGTTGTTATTAGCCGCGTCTTGCGGAATTTCACCATAAATATCTTCGCTTGAATGTTGCTTGCAATTTTGAAACTGTGCATAGTTGCCATAGAAGTTTGCATCAATCCACTGTTCGCCTTCTTGCATCTGTTCGCCAAGGCGGTTGTAAAGGACGGTGAACTTATAGTTGCCATATTCTTCCGCCGCCTTGAAGTCCGCATAATCCTTTCGTTCCATCTTGATAACAGCAGAACTATATTGTGCAATACGAACAGAATCCGCGATGCCGCCATTTCTTGATGCCTGACACGCAGAAACAACTGCGATATCAAGGTCGCCAGCAATGCGATTCTTTAGTGTGTTTGTCAGATTTCCAAGTTCTGCATAGGTGCTAAACGCATCCGTAGAATTGGACGGCTTCAAATAATCAAAGAAAAGAACATCGCAACCATATTTGCGCTTCATCGTCTTAACATAGCCATAAATTTCATCTGTCGTGTAAATTGGAATGTACTTATGATATAGTTCAAGACCCTTGATTATTTCGATTGCCTTTTCAACGCGACGTCTTTCGTCGTCGTCATAGTTCCCGCGTCTAATATGCTGTACGGGAACTTGTGAATAATATGCAATCAATCGCTGAGTAAAAAGCGCATCCGTCATTTCGCTATCAAGGAAAATGCACTTTGCGCCCTGTTCCATAACGTCGATAGCTGTGTTCATCAGCATAATTGATTTGCCGCTTTTCATCGGTGCCAAGAATGTCAGCATTTCATTCTTGTCGATTGTCACATAATCATTCAGCTTTTTGACACACTTGAATTCATAACCACGATTAACACCCTGCTTAGATTCAATCTTTTGAATAATTTCATCAAGCTGGTCGCCAATCTTGGGAATATCTGCGCCATTGATATAATTATCTGCCGCGCTATCCAGAATATCAGACACGTCGCGCTGAATATCTGTGATAGATTTTGCCGACAACACACGAGTTTGTGCCGCGTTCAAATCGCGGTAAAGCTTGCGCTTATACGCCATCGCCAAAACATTGTTGACGCACAACACAAATTCTTCGGACGTTCCACGCGCCAGAAACTTCGCGTTGTCTACAATCTGCGCGATGATATCGGGGGAAAGACAGCCTTCTGCGCGCTTTTGTAGCTTCGCATCACCAGAAATGGACGTATTGATATTGAAGGCGTCAATCTGCTGAATTTCCTGTTCTTTCAGGCGACAAATCGCGTCATAGATTACGCCGTTTGCGCGGTCGGTGAAGTCGTCGCCTTTCAGATTTTCGATGAAGTTTAGAAAGTTGGGTTCAGCAATAAGCGATGCAACTACGCCAGATTCTGACTTCACATCGGCAAGTTCTTCAAATTTGATAACATTCCCTCCTTTCGTTGGGTAAAAAATGGGGCACATAACTAATGTCATGTACCCCATATATTATTTAGAACGGAAGCATGTCGCTATCGGGTTCAAATTCATCAACCGGCGCCTTACCAGCGGGCTTTCGACCAACATCCGCTGAATCAAATGAAAACACAACGAAATGCGGCTGTTTTGGATATACCAACTGGTTATTCTTGTCACGATAGGGTTCGTTGTCAAGACAGAAACGAACATTTGTAATTCTGTCACGTTCCGAAAGCTGTTTCGCGCCATCGTGAGCAGCTCCAACAAAACGCACAAATGGCCACGAACTGTTTGCCCATTCGCCAGTCTGCTTATTTTTTCTACTTGTACCAAGCTTTACCGTGCTATACTTGCCATTATCTTCAACCGACCATACGGTGAAGAAACTGTCACTTGTTGCAAAAATTGCCATTTACTTTACCTCTTCTTTCTTTTCTGCTTCTTTTGCCGCCTTAGCCTTCATCGAACAATCGAAGCACAATTTTTTGTGATAAGCACGCATACTACCAGATACAATCTTTTCGGGTGACAATCCATGCGAACCAATAATATCTCTGCCGCAGTCTTCGCACTTTTCTTTCGGCGATGCAATTTCAGGTGCCTGCCCATCGTTATCTTCGTCAGATGCAATGCCGAAGAAAGCCGACGCGCTATAACGACGATAATACGTCAGAACCGCACCAACATCCTGCGCCTTCATTCCGTCCTTAATCGGAAGCGGAAAAGCGTCAGAAGAAATTGGGAAGCCAGACTTGTGATAAAGCACGCACTGTAAGCAGGTGCGCCCATCTTCCGAAACACCAATCGGCTGCATAAATGCGAAGTTGCCATCTGCCTTAATCTTTGCCATAATGTCATCCAACGGGACGTAGGAAAAATTTGTAGCCCCGTACTTAACCGTCGCTGTCTTAGGCAGATTACCAAGACTATTCACCAATGGAATTAGGTCTTTTACTACGTCTGCTGGGATTTTATCAACTACCATAGATTTTTCTTTCCTTTCTTTTTAGTTTTGTGAAAACCTTGCGTTCTTCTTCGCCCTGCACGCTTCACACCTTGTAGTAACGCGCAGTCCGTTGTCATGTGCATAAAGCAAAATCGGCAACGTGGTTTTTACTTCCGCACCACAATCGGTACAGCGATACACAAGTTCAAGTTCGCAGGTGCGATTCTTGACGCGGTTTTCCATCTTTTCCTGTTCGGTCATTAACCTTTTCCTCCTATATTGTATTATATCACATTGTTTTAGTCTTGTCAAGCCCTTCCGGTAGAACCAATACCACCTTCGCGCTTTCCGACAGCATCATCGTCGTCGCAGATAATATACTGCGTGAAAACTGCTTGCGCGATTCGTTCACCAGCATCGAATTCAACATCTTTGTCGCTATCGTTATAAAGTGCCAGCCAGATGTGACCTTCGTTGGGACTGTCCGCGTAGTCACTATCTACAACTGGAAGAAGGTTCATAAAGCGCACACCACGCTTAATGCCCACGCTGGAACGAATATAAATGGTCATTACGACGTTTCTGGGCATACCGGTACACCGAATACCGGTAGGAATTTTAACGCTTGTATGGGGCGCCAGAACCACGTCAAACGGGATGCAGATGTCATAGCCAGCGCTACCCTTTGTTGCACGACGCGGCATCACTACGTTGGCATATTCAACAGCGAAGCCAGCGGCGTCGCAATCAGCCGCAAACTGGGCGGCAGAAACACGTTTAAATTTCATATTTAACTCTCACTTTCATATTTTTCATATAACATACAGTGGCATTGCCCCGGTTCATTCTGATTTCTGAACTGTGGGCACTGACATTTTGTGTCAATTCTGCACGGACACATGCCACCAGATTCGCGTAAATAATCCGTTACCATTTTGACAATTTCTTTGTCGGGATTAACCCTTACTTTTAACATCAGCTTATCCTTTCGGCATACTGATTGTCAGACGCAAGCCATACGCCAAGAACTTCGTCATAGTGCTTTTCTTGGTTGTGGACATAGCGTCCAAACTTGACAATCACATTTTTATATTTCGTCAGTTCTTGAACCTTGTCTTCGATTTCGTGACGATAATAGCCCGTATATATTACAAAGTCTGCGTTACAATCGTGTTCGCGGAAGTATTTCAGCAGCGATAAAACATCGTCAAACTGAAGCATTGGCTCGAGTCCTGAACAGCAGATAGATTCGGCAAACAAGCTTTCTTTGTATAGATTATACACATCTTCTGGCGTAATATCTATATCTTTCAATCCACACATTTCTTGGTTTTGACATACCGATGTTGGAATACCGGCTTCCGTGCAACACTTCCATGTGCAGTTGGGAAAACACACAACCACACATGGTTTTTTGTATTGCACGAAGTCGTCTTGTTTTACAAGCTTAACAATCAAAGGTAGGTGTCCTCGCCGACAGAATACCACTGCCTATGATTTTCTTCGTCGCGTCTGGCGGCAGAATAAGAAGAAACGGGGACAAGATAGCCGACGCATCTTGTGACTTCATCTTCCTTCTTTTCGCCGCAGATAGGACAAGTTTCACCAAAGAATGTGTGTTTATGTTTGCAAAGAGAAAGCTTCGGATTAAACGCGAAATAAATCACACCAGCGTTTGCCATGTAATTCAGGATTTCCCACGACTGTTCTTCTGTAAGCTGATTGCCGTCAAGCGAAACGTGAAGAATCTGACCGCCGCCAGCCTTCTTATCCAGAATCGCAGAAAGCTTAATGCGCGTTTTTAGTTGCGTCTGCGCCATAAGACTTGTCCACTGGTTGGAATAGATAAAATCGTCGTGGCGATTATAAAGGATATTATCCTTATGGCAAAGCTTGACATTCGCAGATTCAGCGGGAATGATTTCAAGCGAAACGTTATAATCGAAACCAGCGTTATCTTGAAGTTCATTGACCGTATCCATAATCTTGGACGCGAATTTAATTCCTTCGTCGGTATAACTAACATTGCCGAATTTGTCGGTTTCAATCATACCCATTTCACGAATGGCTTCATACATCGCAGTAAGTCCATTCGTGGTTGTCTGCTTTTCAAGATTGATTACGCCGTAAGAATAGTTTGGAAGAAGCCCCTTTTCAATGTTACGCTGAATAATATGTCGCACACAATCAAGCACCTGCATATTAAGATTGACGCGATGTTTCAGGATTTCGATAAACTTGTCCTTGTCACCGCCACTTTCGAGTGCGATACGCATAAGGTTGATGGTGCTTACCTTAACCGAACCGATTTCAACAAGACTACCGCCAATAGAAGAACGGAACTGTTTCTGCTTGCTAAGGTCGTTAAGCATACGGCAGTTGTGCGAAATCACGCCATTCGGAAGCGTAAAATACGGTTCGTCTTCATTCTTCATATTGAAGCAATAAACATAATCATCGTCAGAATCATACTTTTCGATGGACGCAACCTTAAAATATTCGTTGTTATTCACGACCTTATACACGCCGCCAAAATTGCGCTTATTAGTCTGACCATACCAACGAATACAATGAAGCGGATAATGACGTTCATATTCTTCACCGCGAATAATGACGGGTTCATCAGTTCTGTCACTTACGTCAATAACACTGTTCATGCCAAGCGACGTAATAAGTGCTTCAACCTGTGGGACAAGCTTTTCAGAAGTTGTATAGATTCTGTTGCTATTGCCACCATCGGTTGCATAATACCCATCAAGAATACCACGTCTAAAATCATAGCTTTGTAGTAGGCAATCCATATTTAATTCTTTTTCATATGAATAGTTGCCAGCGACATATTCACGCATGAAATTATAAACAAGCCAACTTCTAATAGTCACGGGATATACATTGTTATACGGCTTGCCCAGCTTAATTTCTACATCTTCATCAATTCTACCAATAGCCTTAGAAAGAATATCAATGGTTCGTTCATACTTCTGTTGATTCAACGAAAGGTCGATTACGGGCGTAAATTCTTCACGCTTCTGGAAGCTGCCGTCGCCAAGATACATACCAATAAAGAATCCCTGTTCATAAGTCAACCCTTTATCTGCTTCAGGGTAGGAATCAAGTCTTCGTGTATTGAACAGAAGAAAATCGTCTGTAGTAATATCCTTGACCATTTTATCGCCAGAATCGGTTGGGAATACATGGTCTTCTGTCACATATAATTCCTTCTTATTGGAAGTAACAATCTTATACATCTGCTTCTTAGGAAGCTTTACAACATCGCCTTTCACCCAAGAACCATTATGGAAAATTTTTAGATTCCTTTTGACATCTTTATAAGACGCTTCACAAAAATCCTTAAAGGGAAGAAGTTTAACGCCTCCAAGCGAAGAACGTGTAAGGCATAACTGCTTGCCGTCAAAGCAACAGCTTGCAAGGTTGGTTACGGAATCGCCAATATAGAAGTTAGAATCATACCATTTGAGATTGTTTTTGTTGCACCAACGCGCAAATTCTTCATCTACAAACTTGCCGTTCTGGAACAAAAGCGCATAAGTGTAGACCGGGAACGTGTGGAACACGGTCTTACGAATTTCTGCTTCTGTTTCCATAAACGCCTTTTCGTGTTCGATGATTTCGTCAATATAATCCATCACAAACGTTCCGTCAGGAAACTGGCGTGTACCAAACAGTTCTTCGATATATGGTCTATCCATAATGATAAGATTCGTATATGCAGACTGTGTAATTCTGGTGTGAATCTGATTTACTTCAAAGATGAACTGCTGGAACATCTGCCTACGATAATATTCGGGGTCTTTCAGATAATATCCAGCTTCAACATCTTTCTTCCAGAAATAATATGAATAAATGAAAAAGCTGGGAAGGGCGCAAGCGCCACTTGTTCTGTTAGAAACCCACACAATAAATTCACGCAGATGCGCAAAGAAGGTTGTCATGTGCTTCGGCGGATAAGTGTTGGACTTCGGAAGGAAATACAGACCCTTTTCAGCCAAATTCTGAAGTTCATAGGCATAACAGTACGAGTAAAAACTGGACGATGGAGCGTCATGAAGATAGGTAGCACCAGAAAAGTCATTTTCAAACCATTCATCCGCAATAGATTTTCCATACTTTTTCTTCACTTCATAGTAAATTTTATTCATACTAAGAAGCTTTTGCTGTGGCTTATTCATTTCATCCAATAGGCTACGAATGTCCTTCGTGCTTTGATTCGCGTTCGGGTCAATGGTCGCATCTGCAACATTATAGCTGTCGATGAAATTAGAAATAAACTTCGTATGGTCTAACTGGTCAGCAGCAAAACCATTCGTTCTGGTGATTTCTTCACCGTACTTTTCTTCCAATTCGTGTAACTTATTTTCAAAATCTTTATCCAGATTGATGCTAATATTCAAGCTTATTCCTCCCGCTTCCTATCATCAATCCACGCCTTCATCCTTGCAAAATCGTAGAATTCCCCATCGACCACAGACATCGGCAGTTCATCCGTACCATATTTAGCTGACATTTCTTTAAGGATTTCGTTGTCGTGGATTTCTGTCAAGTGTACATTTTTTAGTTCTGATGCTTTACGCGATACATAAAAGCATCGTGGACACCCGTCGCGTCCATATACAGTTACTTCATACATTTTTTATTTCCTCCTTTTGTTGAATAAAAAAAGGTGTACACGATTAAATGCACACCCTAATTAACGAATTTGTTTTGTTTTATCCATCGTCTATGGTCTTATTATACCACAAACATTTTAATCTGTCAAGTCATAATTTGTAAACATTTTGTGAATATTTACAAACCAGCAATCCTTTCCACAGCCACCTTACAATATTCTTCACTAATTTCACAGCCGACAAACCGTCTACCGTTTACCACCGCCATCTTTGCGGTTGTGCCGCTACCCAAGAATGGGTCAAGCACCACGTCGCCCGCATTGCTCCATGATAGAATGTGGTCTTGCGCCAGTTTTTCGGGGAACACCGCGGGATGCCCAGTTTTATCGTTGAATCCAACAGAATATTTCCAAATGTTATTTCGTAAAGAAAATGCAGGAATTGGTTTGATGTTATTTGTCTGAATCAGGTTTCCGTTTTTGTCATATTGTGTGTTGTTGCCCCAATTTGTGTGTCCCGCCCACTTGTTAGGTTTATCACACAGCAGGGTGATATCATTGCGTATTTTACCCTTAGTAAACACGAACATATACTCAAATATTTGTGTATATCGCTTTGAACCCCTTGCAGCAGGAAACGCAGATGAATTCTTTTCATATATCATCGTGTCGTGCAACTTGAACCCGCAGTCTATGAAATACAAGGCTTGTCTAAACGACGTTCCCGTTTCACTACCGTTAATAGTGGCATCTCCGACCACCCATACAATCACGCCACCATCCTTGGTCACGCGAAATAATTCACGCGCGACACCTTCGAAGTCGAACATATATCCTTTATAATTTCTCAGATTGTCATAAGGTGGCGACGTCACAGTCAGGTCTATGCTATTATCTTCAAGTTCACGCATCATATTTAGACAATCATCATTTACGATAAATCCGTGTTCATTTTCATAGTATTTTTTCATTTTTTCACCCTTTCTAAAATTGGCTAAAGAAGGGGACATTAAGTCCCCTTCATAGCATCAAGTTCCTTGCGCTTTTCTTCGATTTCGCGCGTCAGTTCCTGAATGGTTTTCACCAGTCCTGCCACCTGTTCATCTTGGTGCCGCTTCCAATCCATATAATCCACAATATCATATGCGATTGATTGTTCCACCCCGCATCCATAGGACGGTACGCCCTTGTGCAGGCGCACAATCAAATCCTGACAATATTCGCGCTGTTCTGCGTCGTCTGTTGCCCGAAACATTTCGCGCAGTTTGTCCGATATGAATTCTTTCGCGTCATCGAACGATGACACGATGCGATATTCATCGTATTTTGTGAATGTGTTTCGTAATGTCACTACAACCATAATTGCCTCCATATCCTTTAACTATGTTAATAATAACACACAGACAGCATTTTGTCAAGCTTTAATAACATTCAAAATGAAGGCGTTCGATGGTTTACGCATTACCCGCCATAAACTTCACCTGTAATTTCAAAATATTCTTCTGCCGTAATAATACCGGGAACAGAATCGTAGATTTCCTGCTTGGTAAGCTTGCCGTGCTTATACAGATTATAAATCGCTTTTACTTTTGCAGTCATGTCTTAACCTCCAATCAGCATTTCATAAGCATCTTCAAGGTCGGTGGACTTGCCCATTTTAATAGTGCAAGTGCCGTTGCGATTATCAGTAATTGGGCCACTCATAGAAAAATCGGAGTTGTCGAATTCTTCTTCGGTGGTTACAATTACTGGGTTGCCTGCTTCGTCAAGAACCGTGTTCCCGTTTTCGTCATACTTCTGGCTTTCAGTTTCGACAACAATGCACCAAGAAATTCCATCTGGAAAAAGGGTTTTGACGTTATCATAAGTATCGGTAAGTGTAATAGACTTACTTTCGCGGTTATCCCAGCTATAGTCGTTCATTTGCCCGTCAACCGTGGCGGGATATTTGATATCGTTTACCTTAACATAAATCATATGTATTTACCTCCTTTTAGGTCTTAGCAATCAACTTAGTTGAAAACCAATTGGTCAAGTTTTACATCATGGCTATAATAGCAATTTTACTGGCAGATTCATTCTTGCATAAGGTTTAGCCAACAATCGTGAAAGGGATCTTGGATAGGTCAATCTGGCAAACCGGAAGGCAAAATCTACTCAAGTCCGCTCCTTCTGAAGTTATCGTAATTTCAGAAGAAGATATGTAATATTCCCAGACGCCATAGTCTTCTGTAGCACTCGAACGAAGCCAATACCTATCTGCGCGATCAGAGTCCGAAAGAAAAAAATCTAACAAATCAGACTTATTAAAGCTTCCGGGGCTATTGGCAGAAACGCTTCCACCAGTTCCACCAAAATACATTTCAATATCTTCAATGTCTAAAGCATATATATTGCGTAAACCGACAGAAGTTTTGACACTCTTTGATGAATAATCAGCATAAAAAAACATATCTAATTCTGCGGGAAGACGTGAATAGTTGTATTGAATAATGTTTTTTGGAATAATTGCTGCTGTAAAATCATCACGAAGACTGTTATAATAGGTGGAATTCAAATAATTATCTAAGATGCTATCTTTATAATTATTGTTTGTTTCTTCTCTGTTAAATCTTGAGCTGCCGGGATAATAATAGCTCATAACTTCTGCCACACTTCCGTTCACTTTCAACACGCGATACGTCCTATTTGTCCCATCACTGTTTATCCAAATCAAATTACCTTTTACCGGCATTTTCACAAAACTAATTGTCTGCCCAGTTCCGCCGATCAGCGTTTTTCCGCTTTTGATATCATAACCTGTTCCGCCAATCAATGTGCGACCGCCATTGATGGTGTACGCAGTGCCATTTATAAGTGTTTTTCCTGCCATGTGACACCGCCTTAGCCATAAGTCCAGCAAATATTAGAATTGACACTTGGGGTGGTATCAGAAGTAGCAAAGCCCTCGTTGCGAACCAGATAACCACCAGCGGAAGTGCTGGATGTAGTAACGCCGTTATTCGCTTGGAATGAAAGTACACCATTGGCGCTTTCAATGATTCTGGAAGTATAATCCGAAGACGACCCCCCGTAATGGAAATCAATATATCCGCCGTGGGTCGCAGACGTTGCGGGAATTAGTTCTATTGCCGTTGTTATAAGATTTGTCCCAGGATTAAAAACGATTTGACCGTCTTTTTTGATGATAGTCCCGCCACTATATACATTTTGGTTGCCACCAATGGTGTCTGGCGTGTTATATGCCAGCATGATAAGTCCGCCCCACCATACATAACCGCCATATGTATTTCCAGTGGTTTGAGTAGTGTCTTGAATTGAAACACTAACAACAGAACTTTGACCGGCGATCACGGCAATTTGTTGGTTTTTTATTCCGCCATGTTCAAAAGACACCGTTGCCGAATAGCTGGCATCAAGACCACGCGAACTGCCATTACCATTCAAATAACATTCATCGAAGAAAACGCAACCGGACGAATTCTGCACCCGGGCACAGCGCGATGTGCTTTCGCTGCTCGGGCCAATATTACAGTGATCGAATTTCACCGGCACAGCGCACCGCAACACTAAGACACCGCCATTTAAGTTTGAAGAACCCGCCGTTCCTTGGATTGTAATACTTCCCGTCCCATAAAAACCTTCAATCCAAATAAGGTCTGTAGTTGTTCCAGTAACATTGATCGTCAACGCATCAGTTAGCATTTTAGGAAGCGTTAAAATGTATGCGCGCAATCCTGTTGCGGCAATCGTCACAGAATTCGTCGTCGTACCCACAGCCATAACTTTACCGTCGAGTGTTGACAGTTCATTTTCAATTTTATTCAAATTATCGGCGTTAATCGCGGGTGCTTGCCCATCGACCCATACCGTTTTCGTATATGCCATTATATTACCTCCTTTTGGATGTTATTAAAGATATTGCACAACTTATCATATGCGTCCTTCAAATATTTGCAAGACGGAATTACAGCAGCACTAATAATTGTCAAATTGCTAAACACGTCGACATATTCTTCAGGAATCGGGAATCCTACGTTATCGCAAAACACAGGCATAACCGTAACGACCAAGACCATCAGAATGATACTAACAACAAGACAAACAGTTTTCAGTGCTGTATTGATAAGTCGCTGCTTATCAAATGGTTGCAAAAGAATCTTAATATTATTATATAGCCCAAGAAGCGTATTTGCCGCAACAGAACCGACGAAAAGCCCCATTGCAACACTAATAAGCTTCAGATTTTCCAAAATTACAGAAAGCAAAGTTAATCACCTCGCAAAAGTTTTTCCCATGTCGCCTTGTCTGTTTTCCCAGTCTGTGAAACCCCAACAGACTTCTGAAACGCCTTGACGGCAGAAGTGGTTCCAGAACCGAAAGACTTATCGATGGAACCGTCGTAAAATCCACGTTCCTTCAAGACATATTGAACAACATCAACAGGGAATCCTGAATCGCCATTTTTTAGGATTGGTGCAAATGTGGTTGTGTAGACAAATGATGGCTTCGCCTTCCACCAACGCACGGCGCACGTTACATATTTTAGGTCGCGTTCACGAATATTGACGGTTCCGCCATTGTCTTCGCTTTTGTTGCTTGTGTTGCCATCAAGCGATTTTACGATTTTGCCGTTATTCTCAAGACACAACCCAATATGTTGCGTGATTTGCTTCTTACCACTAAAATCGAAAAGAAGAAGATCACCGCGCTGATAGTCTTTGTATACCACCTGTCCGACAGCTTCATGATACTTTCGCAATGCTGAACATCCAGCAACTTTTGCACCATTGAAGAAATACTTCGACAGACCAGCTTCGCGGAATACATACCACTGAAACGTCACACACCAAGCATAGGCCGAACCAGAAACATGGCGACCGTAGTATTCCGTGTTGAACAAGACATCGTTGTTTTTGCTGACCGTGCCGATGTATTTACTGGCGACTTTAATCAGGTTTTCGATGTCGGTCTTTGTAGACATTCAAACACCTCAATCCTGAATAATCGCCTGAACAAGCGGCGCTACGTTTTCGATACCATATTCGGCAGACAAATCCTTTACCATACCGACGGCAATCTTCTTCTTATTTTCAGCGCGTTCCTTGAAGGCGTAGGCACCAGTGAACACGCCCGTATCGGCCCATGAAAGGGCGCACATCTGCATTAACACATTGGAATCGCCATTGTTGCTAAATACAGAATAAATCGTAATCGAAGAAATAATAATAGTGAGCCCCCATGACAGGATACCCCACTTTTTCATTGTAGAAACTTTCAACGGACTCACCTCCGAAAATATGATGCGGCGGAATTAACCGCCGCTTTATTAGTGCAGATAAGCCTTCAGGAAGGCTTCACCGTAAGAAGAAAGGCGCGCAACAAGGTCTTTGTCGTTGGGGTTGCCAGCATTGGGGATAATTTCCTTAGTTACAACATTCGTCAGACAAACATAGTTAGTTGCACCATCATAAATAGTCCACAGAACAGCGTCATTAGAATGCGCGGTAGCGTTCTTGTAATACGCGCCAGTGGACGGAACCTTTTCATCGCCAACAGATTCGTTCACAAAAGCAAAATTCATCTTCGGCGCGACAGGCTTACCATCGGTCTTTTTCATTACAGAAACAAAACCCTTGCTATCATAGGCGATTTCCCAGCAGGGTTCAACAGTAATAGTTTTGCCAGCACGTTCAGGGTAGCGCTTACAAGTCGGCGCGATAATAGAAAGCTTGGTATGCGCTTTATCCATTGTACAATCCGTCATTTCAATAGGCATACCATCAGAAGCAATACGAGTAAGAATAGCCATATTCAAAATCCTTCCATAAATATATTTTAGCGTAAAGACAAGTTGTTGTCAAGTTTTCATGATATAACAAAGCGCATAGTAAGGCGGAAGCGAAGAAGTAGACACGGTGGCTTGTGGGCCAGCAACAACATCACCAACAGATGTAGTTGAAGAACCACCGCCAGTTTCACCAACCGAATACGCGTCGCCAGCACCAATCACAAAGCGATTACGCAGGTCTGGCGTGTTGTTTTTTCCATTACACAAAACCCAGCCTGTTGGAATTGCGTTTGTTGCGCCCGACCACATAATAATAGCGCCAGACGGAACAGCATATGCGGCAGACGCGGCCCCGATATCGTTCAATACTTCCGATGCAGTTCTTGAATATATCCAACCGCCATTCAACACAGCGAAGTTTGTTGCGGCAGAACCAAGGTGAACATCAGCTGTAGTCTTTAGCCATGTGCCAGTCACATAACCATTTGTTTGAAGCGAAGCAGAACCAACGGTCAAATTGCCAGTCATGGTTCCGCCAGAAATTGGAACGGCGCTAACATCAGACGCCGTAAGATTAACAGCCCCAGTTTTATTGTTGACAGACCGCACTTTCGCGCTAATCGTACCATCGGAAACATCAAGCCCGTCACCAATGGCGACACAACCTAATTCCGTTTTTGTTGCAATGGGCAGGTCGTGTATGGCGCTTTCGTCGCGAATATCATAGGTCTGGCCTTCTTGAACTTCAATTCTTTTGACAAACGCCATAATATCCTCCTAATTAGCGACGGGCGGGGCTTTGCGCCCCGCCCAGCGGGTTAAATCACTGAACAGTGACTTCCTTAGCGGCAATAACGATATCGCCAACAGTAAGAGAAACAGCGTCAGAAGTGAAGGTGGAACCTTCGGCGTTGACCGTAGACTTGTCATAAGATACGGCGGTAACAAGCGCACCCTTGGTTTCCGTACCAGCAAAGGTGGCAGCGATATCGGCGGAAGAACCGGTAAAGGTGGAATTTGCACCGGTGGCCTTATCATAGGTGACGCCAGTAATCTTCAGGCCAGCTTCCTTGGTGCCTTCAAACGCAGCGGAAGTAATGCCAGTAACAACGGAAGCATCTTCGGAAACAGGCAGTTCGTTAGCAACGAACTTGTCAGCGGCCTTACTACCGGGAACATTGGGGGTAAAGGTGTCATCGCCATTGGCGGTGAAGTTAAAGCTGAGGGTTTCGGTGGTTTCGTCAACAGAAGCAGACCAAGAAGCTTTAGCGCCCTGAGTAAAGGATGCAGCAGTGCCCTTGGTATACGCACCTTCAGTGAAAGAAGCCTGCGTACCAACGCTCTTAACGGCCTTAACGGTTCCAGTGGCCGGGGTAACGGTAACATTGCCAGCGGGGGTATAATCGCCCTTGGCAAGAACAGCGGTGGCGGATTCGCTGGTAACTTCAGTGGCAACGCTACCAGCAGCAACAACAGAACCGGTGACAGTACCAGCGGGAGTATAGTCACCCTTTGTCAGAGTGGCGTCAGTGGGAGTCTGGTCGATGGAAACATTGATGGAACCAGTAACGGAACCGGTGGCCTTTACGCCGCTAATGGTCTGACCAGAAACGGTGCCCTTTGCGCTATCCTTCTTGGCAAGTGCGCCAAGGCCAAGTGCGGTAAAAAGTTCGTCGGCAGTAATGTTGTCCTGCATATCGATACCGGCGATTGTGAATTCCTTCTTGACATAGTCGCTAAGGTCGGTCTTAGTAGAACCGATAGCTTCCCAAGAATAGGTGCCAGCAGGATTTTCAACGGTGATATATTCGATGCACGTACCAGCTTCAGCGCTTGCGTCCTGAACAAGCGCCAGAATATACATGGTATCAGCGCTTGCGGCGGGCAGTTCAGTATAAATCTTTACGTCAAACTTGTGGATAGAACCAACCTGCGCATCGACATATGCCTTAACGGTTGCAGCATCGGCGATCTTGCCGTCGCCGTCGCTGATAGCGGTTGCAATGTTGTGTGTAGCAACAGTACCAAGCTTAGAAAGTTCTTCGCGTGCATAAGCATCCTTAATTTCATAAAGCTTGTCAAGTTGAACTTTAGAAAGATAATAAGTAGTATCAGGCATAATAGTAAATCTCCTTGGTTAAATTATTATTAACAGCTATGCTGCCATTAAACAAATGTGAAAATGATTGTTTCGTCTGCTTCATCGACAGTTGCGCTAACCTTTTTCCCAATTTCTGTTGTGATTGCGCGTTGTGTCATTGTTCCGTCAGTGTTTTCGCCGGTAACATCATAAAGTTTCATGATACCCGGCGTTGTTGAATTTGCATTAGGAATCGCGCCAGAACCAACCGCAACATACTGAATCCCGTCAAAATAGTACACACTACTCGGACTAAGTCTGTCAATATAAATTGCGTTGGTTGTCTTTTTTGTCAATTCAGAATATGCTTCATCGTTATAAAATTCACCATCATGGAAATAAGCGCGAATAAAAATATCGTTGCTGTAGCCGTTTTTCGCAAGTTCGCCATAAGTGGATGTGCCGTCACCAACAATAACACAAAGCCCTTGCTTAGCGGTGTCCACCAAACACACTTCGCCTTCTAACGGGATGAATGTATTAGCCGACTTTTGATAGTTGTAATCGTTGTCTCTGCGAAGTTGCAGAACAACATTCAAAATCTTATTCGACAAATCATCCACCTCCTTTTGGCGCCTTGCCGCCATTCAATACAAGTGTAACATCGTCTTCGTTTTCAAGATGTCCAACACCAACAGAATTTACGGTTGCATAACCGTTTTCGTCAACGCTAATCTGATTTTGCTTGTCAGAACTTTTAAGTCCACCAACAATAACGTCGGTGGCTGGGTGTAGGTTGACTTCGCCATTTTCAAGCATTTCAACAGTAACAAGGTTGCCGGTTTCGACAGGTATGTCGCTAATTTCGTATTGCTTGGTTGTTAAATTCCAAAGCATCCAGTAACCAGACGAATCGGGTTTTGGCGGATGATTGTTTAGTTCTTCTGCATTAGATGCAATTTTGTTGATGCGCGCTTCCATCTGGGAAAATTCACTTGGAACAAGCGGCCACTGGTCATCTCCAGAAAGCGATTGTGGAATTTCGACCTGAATTGCATTGCTGTGCCTGACAGTTCCGTCTTTTGTTCCGCGTAACTGAATAATATAAGTGCCGCTGTTAGCAAGGTCGTGTTTTGTGAGAAGCGTGGAAATACCGCCTTCAACCGCTTCAAGACGGATAATATTCAGTTCACGTTTGTATCGACAAAGTACATCCCATGTATAACCAGCAGGGATATCGCCAGAAATATACAGTTCGCGTGTCATGTGGTCGTATTGCATTGCAAGCGGATATCCAATGCTTTCGATCTTCCAGTTGTCAAATGTAATCACTAAACCACATCCTTCCTCACGCCATTTTTATTAAGCCAGTCGCGCAACGACCCAATTGGCGCATTGTTAAACACGATAGCTCTATATCCGTCTGTTGCCCACTTGTTTTGTGCGGTACTATATGCGCTGATTGTATCATATTTCAAAATCTTTTCAGAACCAGACGTTACGACGCTTAATGTATTAAAAACAACGCCGTCTGCCGTAAAATCAATCGAAAATTCTGCGTCTTCGCCAATAGTTGCGGATATGTCCTGATTTAGCACCCATGTTTCAGCGCCGGAATATTTCAACCATACAATTTCACCATTATAAGACACTGCATCCACATCGTTCCCGTTAAACGAAATTGACGAAGGCGTGTCTCCATTCTTCATTTTAAGCATGACACACCACCTTACGCAGTTGTAATCGTAAGCGTCTTTGTGGTAGAATCGTAGCTAAAAATGCCGTCTACATATGCTTTATTACAAACATCGACATCATTTGTTGGTGCCTTCAATGCAGACATCGTGCCAGATACGGACAGGTTCCCACCAACCATAAGGTTGCCACTAATTGTGCCGCCAGTAAGCGGAAGTTCCTTCGCCGCCACGTCATCAACATACTTCTTGTTTGCAACATGATTGTCCGCAGTTGGCGCAGGATTTGCAACAATCTGACTGGCAGAAGTGTATCGGACAATCGAAGAAGCGCTTCCGTTGTCTGAAACAATGCAAACATCAGGGCTTGTTCCATTTTGCAAATACGCCTTCAATTGACCCGCCTGCGCAGGAACAATCGGCAGTCTGCCAGACACAGCATCGTCTACATATTTCTTGTTTGCGCTATGATTATTGTCCGTTGGCGTGCCAACATACACTGGAACATAGTCTGCCTGCGTGTCCGCCTTTACGAACGCCGCCGCACCAGCAGTTGTTCCGGTTAAGCGCGTTCCAGACGTGCCAGACGCTTCAATTGTAGAACCAAGATAAAGCGGCGCGTTACCATCGACATGAATTTTCTGTGCGTTTGTAATTTTGCGTCCACCCATATCGATATCGCCAGTCATCGTACCACCGGAAGTAGAAAGCATTGTTTCGGTCGTTTGTGACCACGCGTTGTTGGTGTACATAATGTTGGTAGAAATGCTTCCAGAAATACCACTAAAAATAATTTCCCCATTATTATAATATGCAAGACGATATTCGTTTGAATCAAGAATACCAATAACAATTTTCCCATTAGAAATTGCTGAATTGACTTCTTCGATGGTTTTGTCTGCATTTAAACCAGCAACTTGGTCGCGCGTAAATGTAACTTTAAAAACGCGTCCGTCAACATATGCCTTGTCAGCCGCTTCGTGTTCATTAACAGGCGATGAAGCGAGGGTTAGGGAACCAAGCATCGCCCCGCCACTAACAGGAAGATATTCGCCAGACTTATCCGCGTCTTCCCACTTGTCGCCATCTGCGTTGTGCAGGTAATGAATTGCTCTGGTAGATACCGTATTCCCGCCCAATATGATGTTTGTATAGCCAAACGTAAACCCAGCGTCACCAGATTCTGCGATCTGCCCATTCATTAAAGGAAGTTCGCTACTTTTAATATGTACCGCAAGAATTTTGCTTGATTCATAAGCAGATTTAATCTGTTCCCAAGTCTTGTCCGCCGTATATGTTCCGTTGCCGACATCTTCTGTCAAGTTAATAATAAACTTTGCGACAGAACCAGCAGGTTCGGCACCAACATCTACAGCGGTCAAATTAACCTTGCCGGTCTTTCCATTGACGGATTCTACAGGATGGTCGCCACCGCCAGCCTGTGCAACAGATAGCGCATGTGCAGCTAATCCGCGAGCAATATTATCAGTCGCCATCAGTCAGCACCAAGCTTTCCAAACACGGTGATTCCACCACCGGCAACAGACTTAATTTCAGCCTTGATTTTCACGACGCCATCAGCAGGAACTGCATAAATGCCAGCAGCAGAAATCTTTTCGCCAACATCAAAATTTGTCATATTGATACATGAAAGCGGTACAAAATCAGCATTTACGTCAGCCTGACCAAGAATCTGGACTTCAAAACTGGTCGCTTCACCACTTGCCTGAACAATCAGTTGCGAACCAAGATTTGGATTAGAAAGGACGTTGCTTTCCCCTACGCTTGTCGCATCGCCAAAAAAGATAAAATTATCCAAAACCTTCATACTATCACCTCGTTATTAAGTTTTCATAATGTAACACAATGAATAATATTCAATCTGTGGGCCAGCATCAACCTTACCAAATGAACCGATAACGCCAGACGTATTTCCACCAATTATAAACCTGTCCACAAGATTCGGCGTTCCGTTAGAACCATTACAAAGAACAAATCCAGATGGAATCGCAGAAGCCGCACCAGACCACATTACAATAGCGCCAGATGGCATAAACATTTTTACATAATCAGGAATACCGCCAGCATTGGCGACTGCGCCGTCGGCGTCATATGTCGACTTCAACATATCGCCACCACCAGCAGAAGCGATTGCATCACTAACCGCTTTTTCGCTTGGAATTTTGTCCGTTGACGTTCCAAGCGTTTGGGTTATTTCTGGTGTATTGGTTAAGCTGTTATAGTTGCCATCGAACGAACTTGTTCCAGCGCCGATGTTTGTTCTTGCCTGTTCTTTTTGGGCGTCCGTAAGTTGTTGCGTGCTGTATGACACATATTCCGTTGCTTCTGGCAATGCGCCAACATCCGTTGCAGTCAAGGATGGATTGTCTGCAAGCGATTTCCCGTTGATTGTATTTTCGCCAGTTAAATATCCACTATCATTTGCCAGCTGAGATGTTTTTGTTGGAATCACCGTAGAATCCGGCAGTGCTCCGACATCTGCGGCTGTCAAAGATGGACTTGTCGAAAGATACTTGCCGTTTATCGTTGCGGTATTAGGCAAAGCATTGACATCGGTTGCGGTCAAAACCGGATTGTCTGCAATAGACTTGCCATTAACAGTATTTGCCGATGTGAGGAACCCGCTATCGTTTGTCAGTTCGCTTGTTTTTGTCGGGACAACCGTCGTATCTGGCAACGCACCAACATCAGAAGCCGACAGAACGACGGCACCCGTCTTTGAATTGACAGATGACACAGGGTATGGCGGTTCATTCCCTTCGCCATACAAACCAAAATCTGACGGCGTTTTATTCCCAATAAGTGTCACGCTGTTAATCGACGGCTTGTTTTCCAGCTTGTTATAGTTTCCTAAATCACCACCACCGGGAACGGCAATGGTGCTTGTATTTGATAAAACAACCGCAGTTGACAAGTTTGACCAGTAGGCTACATTGACGATGTCGCCAGTCGAAATCAACTGCGAAGTAACAATATAAGCCTGAAAGTCATTCGAATCATCTTCGGCATATGGCATACGAACAACAGCAAGCCTATCAGTTGCAGAAATAACGCGCGCAGAAACAATTCGTGGATAATTCTTCAATATAGGATAAATGGTGTCTTTAACAATGTTTTTGATTTGTTCGACAAATCCAGTCGCATTATTCATTTCACCACATCCTAACTAAAAGTGAATTCATTTACTGACGTTGCCGTAATTGACATTGTGCCAGTTGTACCAATAGGCAGTTCAATTCCGCTGATAAGCAGAACATCTTTGTCTGTTGTATATGGACGAATACATTCAATAAGTCGATTTTCCCGCAAATGAAACATTGGCGCAGAAGAAATTACAACAGAACGCTGTTTGATCGTTTGACGCTTTAAATAATACTGCGCAAGTTCATTACACTGGTCGTCCGTATAGTAAGCGACGTCTTCATACGGCGGATACGTCTTAATACCAACAACCTGAATTGCAGTTGGCGATGACGTGTTTTTATTCTGTGCACGCCCTTTCGCCTGTTTACCATTCGTCGTATATCCAATTACGATAATATCGTTATAAAACGTACCAAAGTCATGCGTAGCATCTTCCGACAACATTTCTTGTTCGGTTGGTGTGAAAGTCCACAAAATAGGCTTCGAACTATCAATAATATCGTCTTGCGTCGGTTCTATCGTCAGTCTTCCATCGACATCGTAGTAAATATATGCACCAAGAATAGTTGCATATTCAAGAAGAATATCCGCATATGTCTTACCATATTCCATACGAATTTCATATGGGGTATTAATAGCCTTCCAGACCGTTCCGTTATCTTCATATTCTTTCGTAACGTAGTAAGACGCAAGGTTTGGCTTAATTGGGTCGACGGCGTTGGTTTGCGGTTCGCCTTTTTCGTCAACATTTTCGCCAGTGAACCGTGACGTTTTTAGAAGCTTAGTCAATGATTCGTATATATTGGAACCGTTGGGCACGATATAGATACCGTCAAGATTTCCCCACATCGTTCCATCAAGAAAACACCACTTATCAACAAGGTGCAGCGTAATAGTCCTACTGGCTGGGGAATTCACTTCTTCAACGGTATTTACATAAAAAACGCCCTGAGGGAAATAATACGGCGTTCCATCGGAAAGGTAAATACCAATCCACAACTTCACCATTCGCCCATACCAAAGGTTATATGCATCAACAGTAAACTTGCCACCAGAATTATCAAGTTCAATGTCGGCAGTCCTTCGCGTTCCATTTTCCATACCGACGGAAAGACTGCCGGACATATCCACATAATCATTCGTGATTTCACCATAAGCGGTTCCGTCGTTATTAACCCACTCTAACTTAACAGCGGTTCGATAGTTTGTTTTTAAAAGCGCGAAATATTCGCTATATTTATCAGGATAGGTTGCCACGGAATCACCACCTTATGCTTCACCAATAATAACACTTTTTGACGCATCGCCAATTTCTGCCCAGCCGATTGTAACAACAACGGCCTGTTCAACATATTCATCTGTAATTTTTTCAGAAACGGGCGTATTCAAACGAACCTTCCACAGATTTCCCTTCCGGTCTTTCAAGAACTTGTCGCGTCCATCTGTAGTTAAATCCTTCAGTTCATCCATAAGTTCAACAGAATCGCTATAAGCAACGTCGCTACAATTTCCAATAAATGCAGAAAGTGTACCAGACCAATAATTAGCAGCAGAATTCTGAATCTTGGCATACTTTGTGAAATTCTGCAATTCATTAAACGTGGTGTTGTTGTTCATACTGCCGCTTGAAACATCAAGATCAAACGAATATGTTTTATAATACCGATATACATTCCCGTCGGATCTATCGCACACAATCAGCGACCATTCCCACCATTGCGGCGAAGCAACATTAGAAGACGCGGTTGCGCCAATTTTTTCTTTGAAAACGGGAGAAACATAGTAGATAACACCAGTCATATTGCAAACAGAATAGTCAACGAACGAATTCACAAATGGTTCAACAAATGTAATTCTGCGCAAAAATGCAGAACCGACGTCGTTTCGATATACGATCCAACCGGTAAGCGATTCTTTGGAAGAAATGTTGCCAGCAGCAAAGTTCCCATTATACAACGCCAACATTAACGTTTCGTTATCCCAAACAGGAACAATTTCCACATCTTTATACAAATCCACTTCTTCGGAAGAAAGTTCTCTATCTTCAATCCAAACATATCGAACATTGACGTCACCAGAAACAGAAATAGAATTCCATCTGACGTTTGTGTTTATGACAAATTCGTCATGTTCACTATAAATTGTTTTTGTGTTAAAAACTGGGAAAAGTTCATTGCTTGGGTACAAATCGTTTCTGGGATAAAGCAAATCGAACGTTGTATAATTTATAACGCGGACAAGCGCCGGAGAAACAATCATTGTTATCCATCCGGCGTAGTATCCTTGTGTAACAATCTTTTGCTTATCGCCATTAACATCCAAATAATAGTTCGAACCGTCGGAACTAACATTTATATAGTATGCAACACCATTTTCGTCAATTCCATCAGCCCTATAAATACTATCATTTGTGCCGCTGTTGTAAAAACTAAATATATGTGATACAGTGCCCGGAAAATCCATATTCGTGCCATTCACATTGTCGTAAACAACCTTGTTCCCCGCATCGATATGCAAATATTTGCCGGGATATCCCCAGTAACCATCCGCAACATAGCTATAGTTGTTATTCGTTGGCGTTCCGTTAATATAACTAAGTTTATTCCACTTAACAAGGACACCAGAATCCGTAGAAACTGTAGCGGTAACAAGGTTTTCAAATGAAACGAAATCGTATTTAACGGCAAACGCCATAAAGTCTGTTTCCACACTTGTCCCATCATTTAGCCAACATTTGACCATAACTTCTTCTGTCGTTCCGTTAAGGAAACCGTCGTATGTTACACGGACATCTGACGAATAAATATTGTTTTCGTCGATAGTGTTGATAACTTCTTCGCCACTATCCTTATTGCGAATAATCCAACCAAAGCGTTCAATTCCAACGCCCTGCGCCTGCGTTACGGATGCGACAAACGTATAAGAACGTGCCGTTACCGTAGGAACAAAGTTTGTAATCGACACGCTTGCGTTTGCGTATGCCTTAAACACATTTTCATATGATTCGTATTTGTCACTATCCGACCAATACGAAGTCATTGTCCACTTATATTCTTCACCGTTCGTCATTCCAGAATTAGACGGAACGCTGACAACAAGTTCGTTTGGCGTCCCGTCATAATTCACAGGGAAAAGCGGCGAAGATAAAGCAACGACGCCGCTATCGTATACTGCGGTAGACACGGCGTCGTTTTTCATAATCTTTAGCCGGTATTTAATTGTAGGACTTGTTCCGTTAATTCGACAGCGAAAGTCGTTCGCGACGGTCGCATCAATGGTATAGTCAGACGTAAGCGTCGAAGGAATAAGACCCGAAGGACGATACTGCCCCATTTAACGACCACCTCCACTAATAGGAACATACCTGCGCAAAACAGATGTAAGCGCAAATGAATCGGCCTTTGTCATGCTACCAAGCGGGTTTCCGCCAAGGTAAATATCATGACTATCATTAGAAACACTGTTTCCGCCAGTAACAATATCAGAAAAACGATTTAGCATCGCATTAAGCGCAGAAGAATTATCAAGCATCTTTGTCAGGGCGTTTGCTGACGCAAGAAATTCTTTAGATTTCTGCGGCGAAAGAATCTTAGAAGAAAGATCGGGGCCAAACACCGTTTCGTCATCCGTCGTGGCTTTAATACCGCCAATCCCACGAAGAATACCGCCGGAATCGTAAACTTTATATGTTTTGCCATTCTTACTGATGGTTGTTGACCCGTCCTTGTTTTTAGTCCAAGTCGAACCATCGGCGCCCTTCATTGTACTACCAGCTTTCGCTCCGCTAACAAAATTTTTACCCTTTTCAGAACCGATAGTATACGTTCCGCCAGAAGAAGATTTAGCCGTGTAACTGCTTCCAGAAGAAGTCTTAGTTCCAGAAGAACCCTTACCGGAAGAACTTCCCTTAGAACCAGAAGAACCCATTATTTCGCTGACGGCTTCGTTCATGATGTCGCGTCTGTTTCCGGCATCTTTGTCGCCACCCCATGAAATTTCACCGGTTTTAGCATTAACGGTACCAATATAGTTCTGATTTTTGTCGTAAACACTATAACTCTTTCCGCCATCATCACTAACGGCAGAACCGCCACTCTTAGTGCCGAAAGAATCGTCGATGCCATATCCAGAACCGTGTATTGTACCAGAAGAAGTTTCCCAGCGTTCGATATTTGGGTCTTTTTCGTCTTGCCATTTTTTGATTTCTTCTTGTCCTAATTCAAGGTCTTTAATCTTCTTAATAAGGTCTTCAAATGCGCCACCAGTATTCTTGATAATTTCCTTAAATTCAGGGATGTCTGTTTCGTTAATTGCCTTCAGAAGTCGCGTCATGGCGTCTTCTTCCGTCGTCAACTGCTTTTGCACGCGTTCCCACTGCTTCTTCAGCGCGTCAAACTGTGCTTCGGCGGCATCCTTTTGTTTATTAAGACCATCAATAATACTTGCATATTTGTCAATAACACCCTGCTGTTTCAACTTGATTTCAGCATCGCGTTCTTCGTATTCGGCGTCGCGAACTTCCTTCTTCGCTTCTTCAACAGCAGAATAATCAGCAGTCCAAACCCACTGGCCATTTTTATACATGCGGACATTTCTGTTAGCCAGCGTATTCTGAAGCTTCGTTTGCGCCTTCGCAAGAGCAAGTTCCTTCTGCGCAACTTCATATTCAAGCTTTTTGTATTCATACTGCCGTTCAAATTCGCTGGTGATATAATCCGCCTTGTAGATTTCATCTTCTGTCAGCATTTCAAGCTGTGCAAGATAATCGTCAAATAATACGCGACTTTCATCGGCGATTTCATTCAGTTTTGACGAAATCTTCTTATAATCATCTTCGTTGAACATCGCCTGACGAAGGCTTTCGTCAAGATAGTCTGCGGACGACATAGAAGCTTCAAGTTCCTTGTCGATTTCATGCATACCGTCGGCGATTTCGTTCAGAATATCAAAGAATGATTCGTGAAGCGCCTTAATGGCTTCGTTCTTCTTGATTTTTGCTTCAAGTTCATCAAGCTTTTCATCAAGCTTGTCTTGCGCTTCATCAAGAAGGTCGTTAATTGCATCTTTTACCTTGGAAAGCGCATCTTCAACTTCCTGCGCGGTATCTTCAGCGTTCTGTTTTTCCCAATCAGAAAGACCTTGCTGAAGGTCACGCTTCTCGTTGTAGTATCCCCACCAAGCCTGCTGAAGCTTCTGAATTTCTTCAGATTCATCGCTATATCCAAGAGCGCGATAACGGTCGGCTTCGCGATGCGCGGCTTCCATTAGCTTATCATAAATTTCAAGCTGTTTGTTTACTTCATTATGATACGCGGCTTCGTCATTATCCTTGTATTGGTCTGCAATCTGCTGTGTCAAATACAGATTATGTTCAAGAATTCGATTTTCGCGTTCATAGGCGCTTTCAGCATCGGACTTTGTCGACCCAGTAGAAGTTGTGTTCGTCCTTCGAAGATATGCAAACGTATCTTCAAGCGTGTCAAGGTTCTTCTGCGCTGTAAGCAGTTCATCTTCGATGCCTTCCAATTCTTTAAGCTGGTCGCCATACTTACGCGAGATAATTCTTGATTCGATATACGAAGATGCGCCAGCCACTTCTTCGGTCATCGCAAGACGCAATTCTTTCTTCTTGGCGTTCAGCGCTTCAAGAATCGCAACCGTCTTTTCCTTGTAAGACGCAGTTTCGTCGAAGTTGGCATCTACGACAGCTGTTGCTGCGCTTTGCGCCTTATTCAACGCAAGATAATATTCTTCCTTTTGTTTTTCGATTAGTTCTTCAAGGGACGCCTTGCTGACCTTATAGCCTTTTTCAGACCACACCATCGCATCGTAAACATCGTCACCAAACGCTTCTGCAAGTTTTTCAGCGGCATCGGCAGAAACATAGCCAGATTCGGCAAGTTCTTCTTCGGCAGATACGACGGCGGAAATACCATCTTTAAATTTCTTGATTTGTGAAGCAGCGGTTTCAAGCTGAATGCCGTTGGCAAATGTTTCACCAGCATTAGCGGCGTTGTAGAAGTATCGAATGATTTCGGTGAACGGAACGCCAAGCGCCTGCAACGCAGCAATCATTGCAGCAATCGCCGGGTTGGCTTTTTCGGTAATCATGCCCGAAAATGTATTTAGCGCGTTATCGTCCCCAGAAAGATAGGCTTCAATTGCACCAAGATTTTCTTGTACCAGTTCGCTAAATTGCGCTATGCCGTCAGAATACTTGGAATCGTCAACAACTTCAGCAAACTTTTCGGCATATGTCTTCAGCGAATTGTAGTATCCTTCAAGAACTTTGTCTAATTCAGGGAACATTCCTGAATCGACCATTTCCTGAAGAACGGGAATAATGTCGTTTATAAGTTCAGATTCCAGTTCGGTTATTTTTTTCTGATAAGCGTCGGCCATCTTCGTCCAGTCTTGCGCAACAGCATTTTCATAACGCTGCTGTAGGTTTGCAATCTGTTCTTGATATGCTCCAACAATTTCTTCTGGCGAATATGTCTTTGTTCCCATCGACATGACTTCGCCGGTAATAGTAAGCGCTCCTTCATACTGGTCAAGCTTGAACCCACGACCATATTGTTCCTTTAGGTTCTCCGCCCTTTGTTGCTTTTGAAGTTCAAGGCGCCTTTCTTCTAAACGCACCCTTGTTTCGAGTTCTTTGTTATCTTTCTTTAGATTGTCGATTTCTTCTTGTTCGATAAGTCCGCCGGTTCCCTTATCAATTAGCGCCTGAAGTTCGGTGATCTTGTCTATATTCGTCTGAATTTGTTCATTGTAGCTGTCCAGCGTACTTTCTGTACTGGCAATGTCACCATTGATTCCTTGCAGTTCAGACCTTAGTTCGGCGGTTGACTTATGTAGCTTGTCGATAATCGCAACAAGTACGGTAATACCAGCAACGACGCCTGCAATCAAAGGAATCGCATTTGCGCTAAACAGCAACGACAGTAGTCCGTACTTCTTATACACGCCAAAGCCTTTTACGATGGCGTTTACCGCCTTTAACCCCTTTGCAAATGCGATGGTGGCCGCTGTAACTTTTAAAATGTTTACAGCTGCTTCGTTACTAAATACTTTCATGATTGCTTCGGCAAGTGAAAGAAGTTTGCCAATAGCCCATTCGATATTCATGTTTTGCACCCAAGTCTGGGCAAGGGCGACAATACGTTCTTGCTTCGCGGCAATACTATCTTGATAGATAGAATACTTTTCCATGGCTTTGCCGTTACTGTTAAGTGCGGAATTTTCAAGTTTTAGCGCTTTATCGTAGTTTTCTAAAAGTGCAATCAGCGATTCGCGCTGTCTCGTTCCTGCAATGGCTGTAGCGAGTGCCTGCTTCGTCAAATCGTCATAATTCTTCCACCCAGCGGCGACATCATCAAGAACATCTTGCGCATCGCGAAAGTCCTTATTTGTATCACGCAAACGAATACCAACTTTAGAAAGAACTTTTTCAACATCGTTTGCGTATGTTGTAACATCTTCATATTCGCTTGACAAATCTTCGGAAAGAAACGTTCCAGCCTTAACAGAACCCAATCTCGCTAAAATGGTCTTCATGGATTCGCCAACTACTGACGCCGTTCGTTGTGTAACTTCACGAACCGTCGCAACATAGCCAAGAAGCCGTTCAAAAGATACACCAGATTGTGCGGCGCTGTTCGCGGAACGCTGAAGCGCAACAGCAAGGTCATCAACACTTGACGCAGATTCAATATCAACCTGCGACATTGCGTCAACAACGTGCATTACATCTTCTGTTGCAATTTTATAACCGTTCAAAACAGAAGTCAAATAAGAAGTCGCGTCAGCAGATTCAATTGCGCCAATACGCGACATAACCATAGAAGCTTTAATAAGGGAAGCGGTTTCTTCAGCCGTCTTACCCTGTCTACTTTAATATTACATCGAAGGTCGTTAATCTTCGATGAAATCCCAGCTGTTTAACATAGTATTGTAAATACACGAAGAATAGTCGTCCACAAGAAGTCTTTGAAATGCAAAATCTTTTATTGCAAGAAGTTCTCCATCTGTCGGAAGCCTATCATTTTCACACACGATCCGAAATTCTTTTAAACCAAGCTTCCTAAGAACGACCCGTCTACAATTTTCTCTTTCTTCAAAATCTTTTCCCGTCATATATCCAAACTTAACTATAAGCTTATGTCCGCCACCATCATATTCAAAATATATATTTTCATCTTTGAAATAACCATCGACAAAATACATATCTATTGAATAATTTAACAGACAGCCATACAGTCCCACGATATGCTTTTGTTGCTTGCTAATGTTCGGGATTGTTTCTTCATGACTTTTATGACGTTCATAAAATGTCTTTCTGGTTTTCTTCAAGATTTCTTCACTTTGAAACGGAAATTCATATCCATATTTTTCCATATTATTCT
>ERZ1034878.189-NODE-189-length-34385-cov-10.859365_pt1 | contig 34385 bp, 32 predicted proteins | sample MGYA00520593_ERZ1034878 | MGnify/ENA primary metagenome ERZ1034878 (study PRJEB33766, sample SAMN09781724) | gut metagenome | biome: gut microbiome | host: Homo sapiens | place: Madagascar | study: EMG produced TPA metagenomics assembly of the PRJNA485056 data...
ATATTAACTTTTGTAAAGCAGGCGAAGCGTTAGTTATTATTGTTTTACAGCCCTTTATAAAAATTTAATAAAAATTTTAAAACAACACGCTTGACTTTAAATTCTTATGTGCAATAATATTAGTACACACTTTAAGTGTAGCCGAAACACTAAATAGCAAAAGAAAGAAAATATATAAACCCCAAAAATCATATAAACTCCTAGATAATAAACACTAAAAAAGACCATTAGGATGCAGAAAACAAACCCACTCGAAACACACACCGGGTGGTTTTTTTTATAGAAATTTGATGGTGCAAAAAAATTGCACTCTACCCTTTTTAAACATCTACGCCAGACATCATATTTATCAACGTATCAATTGTATTCTGCATATTAACACTATCAGTAGTTCTTTGTTGTAAAAACGCGTTAATTTTCGGCATCATCTCAATTGCAATATCCAATTTTGGATTTGAGCCCGGTTGATACATACCTACGTCAATCAAATCCTTGTTTTCACGATACATTGCCATGATTTTACGCAACTTTCCTGCCGCTTCTTTGTGCTCCTTGGAAGCAATTGCGGACATAAGTCTTGAAATACTTCCCAGTACGTCAATTGCAGGATAATGATTTGCTTCGGCAACTTTTCGCGACAAGAAAATGTGACCATCCGTAATACCACGTACCGTATCTACAATGGGATCATTAATATCATCACCTTCCATCAAAACGGTATAAAAAGCAGTAATAGAACCTTTCGGGCTGTTACCGGCTCTTTCCAAAACTTTTTGAAGCCAAGAAAATATTGATGGCGGATAACCTTTCATCGTTGGAGGTTCACCAATGGACAAACCAACCTCACGCCCTGCCATCGCACAACGTGTAACTGTATCTGTCATTAAGAAAACCTTTTTGCCTTGATCTCTAAAATATTCACAAACTGCGGTTGCAGTCAAAAGACACTTTTGTCTGATTAAAGGTGGTTGATCACCGGTTGAGCAAACAAGAACAGATTTTTTCATGCCTTCAGGTCCGAGCGCGTCTTCTACAAACTCCTTTACTTCTCTTCCACGTTCACCGATTAGTGCTACAACGTTTACATCCGCATCAGAATTTCTTGCAATCATACCTAAAAGCGTACTTTTACCAACACCAGAACCCGCAAACAAGCCCATACGCTGTCCGCAACCAAAAGTTAAGCAAGAATCTATCGCTCTAACGCCCGTCGAAAACATCTCCGTAATAATTGGACGTTCAAAAGGTCCTGGAGGAGGACCATCAGATGGACGCCAGGTCGCATTTGAAATATCTAATGGTTTACCGTCAATCGGTTCACCCATCGGATTAATCAACCTTCCCAGCAAAAAATCTCCCACGGGAATAATAATCGGACCGCCTGTTGTAGTAACAAGGCTACCCTGACCAATACCTGCTCCGTCATAAAGCAAAAGTAATTGTGCAGCATCACCTTTAAACGCAACTACTTCAGCAGGTTTCTTTTCGCCGTTTGCAGCTTCAATATAGCACAAATCACCAATCTTCAATCCTGGAAGTTTAACTTCGACAGTCAAACCAAGCAATTTTGAAACGCTACCTTTGTACTGATACAAATCTACGCTCTCAATTTTATTGTGAACTTTTTGCTTAAGTCCATCCAAATATTCTTGATTAACACCTTCCATACATGCTTATTTTAACACAGAATTTAAAGAAACGACAATAAAAAAAGCTTGCTACATACAGCAAGCTTTTTCGTATTTTTATTATAAACTAACCTCTTGCACAAATTGTTTGAGCAACATATACACCAGAAGCTGAAGCTTGAATCAAGCCTCTTGTTACACCGGCTCCATCACCGATTGTAAACAAGTTTTTAACACCCTCTGTTTCAAGTTCGTTTGTCAATTTTACTCTTGCAGAATAGAATTTAACTTCAATACCATAAAGAAGCGTGTATCTTGAAGCAGTACCAGGTGCGATTTTATCAAGCGCAAACAACATTTCAATAATACTCTTCATTTGTCTGTAAGGAATTACAAGACTCAAATCCCCCGGAGTTGCGCAACTCAAGGTTGGTGTAATGATGCTTGATTTAATTCTATCAGGAGTTGAGCGTCTGCCTTCTAACAAGTCACCAAATCTTTGAACAAGAATACCACCGGCAAGCATGTTTGCAAGACTTGCAATATGTTGACCGTAGGCTATAGGTTGCTTGAACGGTTCTGTGAATTTTTTACTTACAAGTAAAGCGAAGTTTGTATTATTAGTTTTAATATTTGCATAACTGTGTCCGTTTACAGTCGCAATTCCGTTATAATTTTCTTGTACAACTTCACCGTTCGGGTTCATACAGAAAGTACGAACTTCATCACCAAAAGTTGGTGAATAATAAACCAATTTAGATTCATACAATTTATCTGTTAAAGGAGCAAACACAGGTGCAGGAAGTTCAACACGAACACCAACGTCCACCGCATTATTTACCATGCCGATTTTATTTTTTGCAAATTCATGCGTTAGCCAATCGGCACCTTCTCTACCGGGAGCAATAATAGTATATTCTGCTTTAATTGTTTCACCATTATCAAGCACAATACCTTTAACTTGTTCACATTCAACGATAAGACTTTGTGCTGTTACGTTATTTAAAATAGTAATTCTTTCATCCAAATAATCTTGCATGTGTTTAAGAACATCCAAACTACGTTCGGTTCCCAAGTGTCTTACAGGGGAATGTACTAGTTTTAACTCTGCAAGAGCAGCTTGGCGTTCAATTTCTCTAAACACCTCCATATTTGTGCCGAAAACTTCATCAGTCGCACCATGTTCTAAGTACATATTGTCGGCATAATTAATAAGTTCTTCAACTTTTTCACGGCTCATATAGTCAACAAGGTGTCCGCCGACATCAGGAGTAAGTGTTAATTTACCGTCTGAAAAAGCACCTGCACCGCCCCATCCGCAAAGCAAACCGCATCGTTTACAATTTACACATTTTGGAGAACCTTCTCTAATTGGACATTTTCTTTTTTCAATCTTTTGTCCTTTTTCGATTAAAACAACTTTCCATTCAGGACGTAACTTAACGATTTCTAACGCAGAAAAAATTCCTGCAGGTCCTGCACCGATAATTGCAACATTGTACATTAATCTAAACTCCTAAACTACCCTATTACTTATTTATAGTAAATCAAAAATTAAACAAACACAAGTTCAACCTTGAAGACAAAAAATGGTGCACAGTTTTAATAAATTTCAAGGGGTAAAAAAGGTTCTCAATAGCCATAATAACTGCTGTTTTCTAGTCAAAAGAAAGGATTTTTATGAGCTGGTTATATTTTACATTGGCAATTTTTTTGAAACTTTGAGAACTACATCTTTAAAATCTGAAACTTCTCTTGTCGGATATCTGTTCTGCCATTGAGAAGCATTGCCGGTTTGAGTCATAAACTTTCTGGCTTTTGCATAAATGTTTAGTAAAAGATAAAGCGCGCAGTCGTGATTTAGGCGGAACAGGTTTAGGGCTTGCAATTGTTAAAGATATTGTAAAACTGCATGGCGGAGAAATTCAGGTTAAATCAGAAAATGCTTGCGAATTTATAATTACATTCCCTGCTTAAACGCCTAAAGATGGTGCAATTTGAATGAATGTTCTTACTAAATCGCCATCCCATTGGGTTCCGGCACCTTCTTCCAAAATAGAAATAGCTTTTTCTATGTTCATTCCGCGTCTATAAGGTCTATCACTGATAAGCGCGTGATAAGTATCTGCGATTGCAACAATTTTTGCTGCAAGCGGAATATCACCGTTTTTAAGTCCTTCAGGATAGCCTTTGCCATCAATTCTTTCGTGGTGGTATTTTACAATTGGTATCAAATCTCGAAGTGAAGGATTTGGCATTAATACTTTTTCAGCACCAATTACGGGGTGTTGTTTCATAATACACCATTCATCATCAGACAATGGACCTTCTTTTTTTAGTACAGATTCAGGAATACCGATTTTGCCGACATCATGAAGCAACGCACCCAATTTAATGCGTTCAACTTCTCCTTCAGGAAGATTAATTGCACGCGCCAAAGCTTCTGAAAATTTTGAAACAGAAGTTGAATGACCTTTTGTATATGGATCTTTTGCATCAATAGCACCGGCCAAAGAAGTTGCGATTTCTGAAATTCTGTTGCCTGACATTTCATGGTCAACATTAAATTTCGCCAATAATTCTTCTTCAAAGTTTACGCCAAGTTGAGAGTGGCGTTTACCGATAACTTCCGCATAAGATTGAAGCGCAATATCATCCCAGAAGTTAAAGTCCGCAGAACTGATGATTGCTGACATACCGTCTTTATAGCCTTTTGCTTGCGAAATATACATAGCCTGTTCTGCTAAGATTAGCAACTTTTCTTTATCATCAGCACAGTCAGGATAAGTAGAAACGCCTACAGAGACTTTAACGGGTCCGATATCGTCAATAAAACAGCAAGAAAGAGAATACGTTAAATATTCTGCAACATATTTTGCTTGCTCAACAGAAGTTTTAGGTAATATAATTGCGATTTCATCACCGCCATAACGACCTGCAACATCACCTTCTCTAATATTTTGACGTACTTTTTCTGCAACAACTTTAATAACTTCATCACCTTTTGCATGACCAAGTTCTCTGTTAATTTTTGTGATGTTACAAATATCCATCATCACAATAGAGAGTTTTTGTTTATTTGTTTGCGCACGATTAATTTCATTTGACAAAATTTCTTGGAAACCGCGGTGGTTATAAAGAAGTGTCAAATTATCCGTGTTTGCGTACTCGTCGCTCTTCTCAATTAAATCAAAATTGTGAGCAAAAAGTGCGGTATAATTTGCTATAAGTTTATACAAACCGATATTTTGTCTTGCGTAATTATCTTCTACAATCAAAACACCAAGACATTTGTTCACAGAAATAAGCGGAAGAATAACAACCGCGTGATTTTTAAAATAAGAAAGCTTCAAAAAATCTACGTCGTCTTTAAATATTGTTTCACGTTTTTGGAATGCTTCAATAATCGGATTATTAATATCTTTCAAAAAAACTTTTGAAGAATAAAAATTACCCGTTTTATCTTTCAAATTAAGATTAATACAGTTTGATTTTTCTTTAAACAAACCGTATGCCATGAAATCAGAATCTATGTTTTGACAAATAATCGAATAAATTTTTGAAAAAAGTTCTGAAACTGATGTAACGTTAGAAATCTTTACCAATTCATCAATAATAGTTTTTGGATTAAGAGTATAACCTTTTTCATTGTTAAATGACTTATTTTGCGGTTTTGACAGAGAATTTGCACACGTATGAAATGTAAGCGAGTTGACTTTTGACACCAAATTCTCTTGCTGAATAGGTGAAGTCACAGGGGCATTATTCTTCGATATCTCTGAAATCTTACTTATTAAACTTTTTTCTTTTTTCACGCATCCACCTTCACATTGTAGAGATATAAAACCGATAAAGATAAAAAATTGACTTAATGTTACAAAAAATTTACATTTTTAAATATTTGACATAGAAAATCATTCTCAATCGACAAATCCCTTTAATAATTATATTAACATTTTTTTGAAGTTTTACTAGTGTAAAATGTACTTTTATTTACAAATGTTTATACAATAATAAGCAAAACTTTAAGCAAAATTATAGAGTCCGTCATATTGACGGACTCTATAAAGAAATTACTAAATTTTATACAAAATTATTAGGTTCTTTCTCCAAGTTCTTTATCCATGAGGAATAAGGATGTTTTGTCGTCACCGAAAATTTCAAGACGTTTAATGATATCTTTAACAGTCTGTTCTTCTTGAATTTGTTCGGTTATAAACCAGTCAATGAATGTCAAAGTTGTTCTATCACATTCTTCTTCGGCTGTTTTTGCGATTTTCATAACAGATGCCGTAATGCATTTTTCGTGGTCATAAATATGATTAAAAATTGAGGTTATACCGTTAAACTCAAATTCAGGTGTTTTAATTTGTTTCAATGTAACAAAACTGTTTCTTTCTATCAAATAATCAAACAACTTTAAACCGTGTTCGACTTCTTCTTTTGCTTGATGTTTAGTCCAAGATGCAAACCCGAAAAGTCCAAGTTCTCTAAGATATGCTGACATTGAAAGATACAAATACCCTGAATAAAATTCTTTGTTAATTTGTTCATTAATAATACTGTTAATTGCGTCACTAATCATTTTTATCTTCTCCCCACAAACCGTGTATATTACAAAATTCAATTGCTTCGATATTTTCGCTTGCATAGCTTACATCAATTTCAGGCGTTTCTTCCGGATGAAGATATTTGATGTGAACTTCTTTATTGTCTTTATCTAAAACTTCTATAAATTGAACGTAATGTTCCGGTATCATTGGATGAGTTATTACCTGAACAAACTTTTTATTATCTCTAAATTCCGTTTTAGGTGCATGTTTTTCACCTAACTCTGATTTATCGTGTTGTGGGATTTGCAGTTTCATCGGTTGACCGCAACAAACAAGTTCGCCTGCGCCGTTTAGAATAACTTGCACAAGATTTCCGCAGACATCGCATTTGTATAGTTGTAATTTTTCGGTAGACATGATTTATCCTTTCTTTAGATACGCCTTCGTTGTTTGGAAGAATTGTTTATAAATGGAAAATTAAAAATGGATAATGGATAATTGTATTAAAATTTTTGTAAGTTAATACGTTCAATTATTAAACTAATTATATTTTTGTAATACTTAAAATAATTTTCCATTTTCAATTTTCCACTTTCCATTCAATAGAAAGTAGTTGTATGGCTCGATATTGCCTCGCGTTATATTATTTTATCCGTTTAACGCTTATTAACATTGTCCAAGTCGGCAATTTGTGCTACTATCCTTTATATGAATAACTTTTTTTCGACAAATACGCAGGCTCCTAATAACAAGCCACAAGATAATTCGCTAAACACACAGTACGATAATCTTAAAGACAATTACGAACAGATTTTTGTAGAAGCTGCGGAAATAATAAGGCGCGAAGTAAATAATTTTAAGCCTGAAAATCCCTGTGAAAAATGTACGGTTAAAGATTGCAAAATAGAAAAGAAAGATGTTTTTACTCCTTATCCGATGAATTGTGAGTACAGAGATTGGCAGCTTAAGATTTTGACGTTTTTAGCAGGCGATTATAAACAAAAACTCAAAGCCGTTTATAAAAACATGATGGAGAAGAAAAATAACTACTCCTGTAACATGTGCGCAGCTTGCTGTAAACTTGCAACCAGTGAATATTCTTACGCACAACTTAAACAAAGGGCTATGCGCGGTGATAAATTTTCACAAGATTTTGTGTCTGTATTTGTACCTTATGAATCGGAAGAAGATGCAAAAAATGCTAATCCCGAATATTTTGAGCTTTTGAATAAAGTAGTAGAAGAAGATAAAATTTATTACTATTATTGTCCAAAGCTTTCCGGAAATCTTTGCTCTGATTATGAAAACAGACCTGATATCTGCAAAGATTTTCCTCATAATCCACTCAAATTACTTCCTTCAAAATGTTCGTTCAACGATTGGAAAAACGAAATTGCGCATGAAGCAATGTTATTGAAGGCAAAAGTCGATATTATAGAATTTTATAAGGAAAAACTACAATAATGATTTTAGCAGGCATGAAATTGAAAGAGCTTGAAAGTTTGATGGCAGAAATGAATGCGACAAAATTTCGAGCAAAACAAATACACAATTGGATTTATTCAAAATCTGTTTCATCTATTGATGAAATGACAAATTTGTCTAAAGATTTTAGAGAAGAATTAAAAAAGGTTGCTACCGTAACCGATACAAAAATCAAAGTTAAGCAGGTAAGCAAAGACGGGACTATCAAATATTTGGTTGAATATCCCGATGGAGAATGCGTTGAAACTGTTTTAATGCGCTTTGATAATCGTGCTAATTTAACAGCTTGCGTAAGTTCTCAAGTAGGTTGCGCCGTAAATTGTTCTTTTTGTGCAACAGGAAAAGGCGGATTTAAACGTAATTTAACTTACAAGGAAATTATAGAACAAGTTTTGACAATTCAGCGTGATACGGGCTTGAAGGTTACAAACATTGTATTTATGGGACAAGGTGAACCGCTTTTAAACCTTGATAACGTATTAAAAGCGTTAGAAATATTTAACGATGATTTTCAAATCGGCGCAAGACGAATTACAATTTCTACAAGTGGAATTATTCCTGGGATAAATCGTTTAGCAGATTTGAGTTTACAATCAACTTTGGCTATTTCTTTGCACGCACCAACGCATGATTTAAGAAAAGAAATTATGCCGATAGAAAACAGGTATCCGCTTCCTGAACTCAAGAAGGCACTTTTAAATTATGTTGAAAAAACAGGACGCAGAATTACTATTGAATATATTTTGATACACAAATTCAATGATACTCAGCCTGTTGCAAAAGAATTGGCGCACTTTTTAAAAGATTTGAAATGTAATGTAAATTTAATTCCATATAATTCGGTAATTGAAAATGATTATAAAAAGCCTTCAAATGGCGATATTATGAAGTTTAAGTATTTGCTGGAACATTCAGGTAAAAAAGTTACGGTAAGATTGGAACGTGGCGCGGATATTGACGCAGCTTGCGGGCAATTGAGAGGAAAACAGAAATAAAACACACACAAAATGGATTGCTTCGGACTATTCGTCCTCGCAATGACTTAGCATGTGATTACAAGTGTGGCGTCATTCTGAACGCGATTAGAATGAAGAATCCAGCTTATTAATAACTATTTTCTTGTAATTATTTTATTAAAAGAACAGGACAACATGAACAACATTTTTCAAAAAAACATAAATGCACTTGCACAAAAAAACGAAGCTCTTGCTCGTGAGCTTCTGACATACATTCCGACTGATGTTCCCGAACTCAAACAAGAAAATGGCGCGTATAATCTTTTTTATAAAAATCAATACCTTCATAATCCCATAAATCCCCTTGGAGAAGCTCAAGGAATTTTTGCTATGGCAGAAAATTCGCCGGTTGCAATTCATTTGGTTTATGGACTTGGATTAGGTTATTTGTTTCAAGTTGTGTCTTTAAATTCTCAAGGCACGGTTATTTTGTATGAACCTGATTTAAACATTATAAGAATTGTTTTTAATCTTGTCGATTTTTCAAATGACATTCTTAAGAAAAACGTATACGTAACGAACAATTTGGAACAAGTAAGCGAGTATATTCACCAAAAATCCAATACTAAAAACTCTCCGCTATTGCTTTCTACGACAAGTTATCGAGAGTTAAACAGAGAAAATTTTGCGTCCTTAGTAAATGAGCTTCAACAAATGATTGGTAGATTTGGTTTGGATTTAAAATATACAAAAGAACGTTTTTGGGGATTGACAAGAAATTTGATAAAAAATTTGCCAAATCTGGTACATGAAACACCGATTGCGGAATTTCAAAACCGATTTGCCGGTCAAACTGCGGTTGTAGTTTCAGCAGGTCCAAGCTTGGATAGAAATATTGAAACAATAAAAAAATATCGGGAAAATATTGTTTTGATTGTTGTCGGAACTGCAATTAAAACCCTTTACAAACACGAAATCAAACCTGACTTTTTGTGTTTAATTGAAGCTTATGATTCATCAAAACAAATTCAAGGTTTGGATTTATCAGGCGTATATTTTGTTACAGAACCGACTGCTAATAACAGTTTGCGCCAATTTGAATTTAAAGACACTTTTTCACATATTGCAAATAATTTGCCAATCAATGATTGGTGGAGTAAATTGACGAATATTGATATCAGTGAATACTCATCAAAAGGTACGGTTTCTTATACAGCTTTAAATTGCGCACGAATTTTAGGTTGCTCAAAAATAATAATTGTCGGTCAAGATTTGGCATACGTTGAAGGTCAGTGTTACAGCAAAGATTCGGCTTATAAAGATTTGATTTGTCAATATAATAACGAAAAGAAAAAATGGGAAATTACCGCTAAAGACTTTGCCAGCTTTTGTAATTCTTTGAGTAATTCTCCAAATGAAGAAGTAAGAATTAAAACTGCTCAAAAACGTCTTGAAAATCTTAACGCATCTTTATACTACGTAAAGGGTATAAATGGCGATATGATACCGACTGAATCGGTTTATGCAACTTTTATCAAGCCATTAACCGAATTTACCGAAATTTATAATAATAGAAAATACATAAACGCATCTATGATTGGGGCACAAATTGACGGTTTTGAAAATATGCCATTAGAAGAAGCTTTGAAAGATAGTCAAAAAATAGAAAATCGAGAATTAAAAAACGAGTTTAATTATGATATTCCTACAATAATTGAACGCTTAAGAACCGTAAAAGATGGATTAAAAACGGCTATCAACAAATTGCAGGAAGGACAAAGACTAACCAAATCTTTACACAATGACTTAGTTAGAGCAAGAAACATTAGTCCTGAAATTTTAAAGTTTTTGAAAAAGATTTCAGTAAACTATTTAGATTTAAGTACAAATTTTGCAAATCAGAATCCGCTGTTTGATTTTATTACAACAAGTGAAAGAATTGATTTGGATTATGAAATGAAAATGATGCGCGAATTTACGTTTGATAGCGTTAATAATATAAACGAAAAACTTAGTAAGTATTATACAAACGCGCAAAAGAGAGTAGAATATATTGATAAAATGCTTGAAACAACACTAGGGGAAATAAAATGAAGGTATTAATTCAAAGAGTAAAAGAGGCATCAGTTACTATTGATAATAAGTTGTTTTCATCTATTAATAAGGGGATTTTAGCCCTTGTAGGGATTGAAAAAGGCGACGATTTAACGAATATTCAAAAAATGGCAAAAAAGCTTGTAAATTTGAGAATTTTTGCAGATGAAAACGACAAAATGAACCTGTCTTTGTTGGATATCCAAGGTGAAATACTTATCGTATCGCAATTTACGCTTTGTGGTGACTGCAAAAAAGGTACGCGTCCAAGCTTTGATAAATCAGCTCCGCCTGCAGTTGCAAACGAACTTTATGAAGCTTTTATAAAAGAAGTCGCTACGTATGGAATTAAGTATGGCACAGGTCAATTCGGCGCAATGATGGATATTGCACTAATAAACGACGGGCCTGTAACATTTATGTTAGAATTTTAAAATCTGAAAATTACAAACAAAAGCACCTGCCACAAAAGTGACAGGTGTTTTTGTTATTTTAAACCCATTATATACCCGCCAACTGTTTGTAATAATCATGAGATTGTTCAAACTTATATGCCAAGTTAAACAATTTAGCTTCAGTAAGCTGCGGTGTCATGATTTGCAAGCCAATTGGCATGCCATCTGCATCAAATCCTGCAGGAACTGAAATTGCTGGAATACCGGCTAAGTTTGCAGAAATAGTTGCAATATCTGTTAAATACATTGCTAATGGATCTTCTGCTCTTGCACCTAAATCAAATGCCGTAGTTGGGCAAGTTGGTGAAATCAATGCATCTACTTGAGCAAACGCTTTTAAGAAGTCATTTGTTACAACTCTTCTCATTTGTAAAGCTTTTTTGTAATAAGCATCATAATAGCCTGATGATAGAGCATAAGTACCAAGCATTATACGACGTTTAACTTCAGGACCAAAGCCTTCTGCACGAGTTTTACAATACATTTCAAGAAGATTTTTAGCGTCAGCCGTTCTATGACCATATCTCACACCATCAAATCTAGCCAAGTTAGAACTACATTCTGCTGTCGCTAGAATATAATAAATACCAATTGAATGTTTTAAGTTAGGAAGTGAAATTTCAACAACTTCTGCACCTAAAGTTTTGTATGTTTCAATCGCTGCTTCAAGAGCTTTTTTAACATCAGGTGCTAAACCTTCTGACATAAGTTCTTTAACAACACCGATTTTCATTCCTTTAACATCATTGTTTAAACTATTGCGGTAGTTTTCAACAGGTAATTTTAATGACGTTGAATCGTGGTAATCATAACCTGAAATAACTTCTAATAATGCAGCTGCATCTTCTACGGTTCTTGCGAACGGACCGATTTGGTCTAAAGATGAAGCGAACGCAATTAAACCATATCTTGAAACCTTACCATAAGTAGGTTTCATACCAACGATACCGCAGAAACTTGCAGGAAGACGAATACTTCCGCCAGTATCTGAACCTAGTGCCAATGCAGCTTCGCAAGAAGAAACAGAAGCTGCTGAACCGCCTGATGAACCACCCGGAACCTTGTTTAAATTCCAAGGATTGTGAACTTTTTTGAAAGCAGAGTTTTCGTTTGAAGAACCCATTGCAAATTCGTCTAAGTTAGCTTTACCGACAATTGGAATTAAATTATCTAATAATTTTTGTGTCGCTGTTGCGTTATAAGGTGAAACAAAGTTTTCTAAAATCTTACTTGATGCAGTAGTTTTAGAGCCAACCAAGTTCATATTATCTTTTAATGCAAGAGGAACTCCGGCTAAAAGAGGTAATTCTTCTCCTTTTGCAACCTTTTCATCTACTTTTTTTGCAGTTTCTAAAGCAGTATCTTCTGTTAAAGAATTAAAAGCTCCTAATTTTTCATCTATAGATTTAATTCTATCTAATGAAGCTTTTGTTAATTCAACTGCTGAAACTTCTTTATTTTGAATTGCTCTGGATTGTTCCATCGCGCTCTTTTTCAATAGTTCTAGCATAATATATCTCCCTTTTAGCTTCTATTATACCAAAAAATAAAAAATGTAAAAAGTAAATTTTGATAACTGAATTTAACATAGACAGTGATTTTTTTTTGTAATAGAATTGACTTGCCGAGGCTATTTTTTAGGGAGAAATTTATGAGATTACACAACTCTTATACAAATCAAGTTGAAGAATTTAAACCGATAGAAGAAAACAAAGTAAAAATGTATGTTTGCGGACCGACTGTTTATGATAACGCTCATTTGGGTCACGCAAGATGCTATATTACTTGGGATGTTTTATACAGATATCTTAAGTTTAAAGGATATGACGTTACTTATTGCAGAAACGTTACGGACGTTGACGATAAAATTCTTAAAAAAGCTGAAAAAGAAGGTAAGACTCCTGAAGAAGTTTCTCAATTTTGGTATAAAAAATTTAGCGATAGCATGAAGGCTTTGAATAATTTAAAACCTGATATTGAACCTTTTGCGACAAAAACATTAGGTGAAATGATTGCTATTAATAAAGATTTGATAAACAAAGGTTTTGCTTACGAAGCAAATGGGGATGTTTATTTTAGAGTAAAAAAATTCCCTAAATATGGTTATCTATCAAAACAACCGATTGATCAATTAGAAAGCGGTGCACGAATTGAAGTTGGCGAACAAAAAGAAGATCCGCTTGATTTTGCATTGTGGAAAAAAGATGAAAAATTCGGTTACAAATCACCTTGGGGCGTTGGACGTCCGGGGTGGCACATTGAATGTTCAGCTATGAGCAGAAAACATTTAGGCAAAACTATTGATATACACGCAGGTGGTGCAGATTTAATATTCCCTCACCACGAAAATGAAATTGCTCAGTCAGAATGTGCGAACGGATGTAAATTCGTAAACTATTGGTTACACAACGGGTTTGTTACAATTAACAAGGAAAAAATGTCAAAATCTTTAGGTAATTTCTTGACTATTGATGATTTACTTAAAAATTATGATGCTAATACAATCAGATTCTTTATTTTAACAAATCATTACCGCATGCCGGTTGAATTCTCTGATGAAGCACTTCAAGCAGCAGCAAACGGAGTTAAGAGAATGTTGAACGCTAAAAGAACTCCGATTGATGAAACTTTAGATTTGACTCAATTTGAAGAGTACAAAGAATTTGTAGATGCGATGGATGACGATTTGAACACGTCAAAAGCTTTAGCTGTATTATTTGATTTAACAAATAAAGCAAATAAAGATGTTCCTTATGCGTTTACTTTATTACATAAATTAGCCGAAACTCTCGGTTTTACGTTTGTTAAAGCTACTTTATCAGAAGATGAATTAAAAGCTAAATTAGAAGAAATAAGCAAAGAGTTGGGTGAAAATTATGACTCAATGGAAGCAATAATTGAAACAAGAAAACACGCAAGAGCTGATAAGAATTGGGATTTAGCTGATAAAATCCGTGTTGCTCTTGATAAAGTCGGTATTGTGCTAAAAGATTCTAAGGAAGGTACAACTTGGGAAGTAAAATAAGAACACTTGCGATAGCTTTATTGCTGTTTGCAAGTTTAGTTGGGGGAGTGAATACAGCTTTTGCTGCAAATACAGATGTAGTAAGAGTCGGACTTACGGATAATAAGTTTCAAAACGTATTGAAACAAACCGTAACTGTTTATGGAACCGCAGATTGTGATATTTGCGATAGAGAAACAAAAAAAATCGTTTCAAGAATTTCTGCAAATACAGATATTGTAATCAGAAACGGTGTTACGGGGATTGATGTTACAATTAACGGACGTAGCGCAACTTTAAGAAATTTTGTTGTAATTTGTCCTCAAGGTGTTTTGGGCGTTAAAGATTTGACAAGAAAAGGTAAACCTGCACTTTATCACGGCGCGTTTGAAGTTATTCAAAAAGATGATAGAAAAGGTTTTTATCTTGTAAATCTTGTAGAAACTCAAGAATACTTAAAAGGGGTTGTTCCAAACGAAATGCCGGTAAGATTTGGACTTGAAGCATTGAAAGCACAAGCAGTTGCAGCGAGAAATTATGTTTTAACTCCAAGAACGCAGGCTTATAAAGAATTTAACGTTGTTGATAGTGTTGCAAGCCAAGTATATTATGGAGTGAATACCGAAGCTGATTTGGCAACACGCGCCGTTATGGAAACAGATGGCATTGTCGCTTTATACAATAATGAACCGATTTTGGCTTTATACAGCTCAACGGCAGGAGGTTATACAGAAAGTTATTCACACGCTTTTTCAGACCCACTCACTAAAATGTTTCCATCAATAAACAAACCTTATTTAACAGCAGTTCCTGATAAATCAGAGTTTAAAAGCTTAGAAGATGAGAACGACGCTAAGAACTTTTATGAAAGCAAAGTACCGTCTTTTGATATTGAGTCACCTTATTATAGATGGCGAAAACAATGGGCTGTTGGCGAACTTGAAAACGTTTTAAAAACTACTATGATTGCTCAATCTAAAACAGGATTTATACATCCTTCATTTAAACAGGGTGATGATTTAGGCAAAATTAAAGACATCAAAGTTATGAAGCGCGGTGCGTCAGGAAAAGCAGTAGAAATTGAACTAATGACGACAAAAGGTTGTTATAGAATCGCTAAAGAACTTGTAATCAGAAGAGTTTTTCAAAAAGATGGAGTGTCACTACCTAGCGCAAATATTGTATTTGAAAAGAAAATTGACAGTTATGGTAACGTAACAGATATCACAATTTTTGGCGGAGGCTTCGGGCATGGCGTCGGAATGAGCCAGTATGGCGCAGGTTATATGGCAACGAAACTAAATCAGCCTTATTATAATATTTTAAGACATTATTATACAGGCATAAATCTTGGAACTATGCCGAAAACTATTTGCGGAGAAGAAGTTAAGGAAACTTTTTGGGCGCCGATTGGTAGAGCGCAGTTAGTTATTACAAATTCTACCGCAGCAAAAATTGCGGTTAAAATTAATGGTAGAACTATGGAATTTCCTGTAACAAAGACAATTTTCCAAAAAGATTATAGAATAGATATTTCAAGATATATTGAAGATGGAGAAAATACTATAGTTTATTATCCTCCGACACTTGGTAGAGCAGTGACTTTATACGTAGAATTGGTTGAAAAGTATGGAACATAAAGAAGTTAAGATGGTTAAAGATGAAACCCCAAGCGTGCTGAAAGCAGCATGGCTTATTGCACTTGTAACTATTGCAAGTAAGTTCATGGGGTTTGTACGAGATATGGTTGTTGCCAATTTTTACGGTGCAACGCTTGTTTCAGACGCTTATTTTTACGCATTACAAATTCCATCATTAGCAATAATTATTTTAGGCGGAGTCGGTGGACCGTTCCATAGTGCTGCGGTTGCAGTATTTTCAAAATTGATTCCTGATTTTGATTCCAAGCCCGATGAATTTGTAAACAAATTGTATAACACGTTTTTAACTGTGTCATTTTTGTTTTTCGCAATTTGTTCAATTTTAGGCTTCTTTTTTGCTGATAAAATAATGGGTATAATAATTTCGGCAGGTTCTCCGGAATTAGTCGCATTAGCATCTGCTCATTTCAAAATCATGTCACCAATTATTCTAATCGGCGGTATTATTGGGATATACTACGGACTTTTAATTTGTCATAAACAATATATTTTACCAAATTTGTCGCCTATGATTTTGAGCCTTGTTGTTATTGGCGTAATTTCTGTAGTCCATAATGATAAGTCAGGTATGGCACTGGCTTTTGCAACGACTTTGGGGGCTGTATGTCAATTGTTGGTTCAGTTTCCTAAATTAAGACAAATCGGATACAGGATTAAACCAAATTTAAATATCAAAAATAATCCGCAATTCAAAAATATCTGTGAACTTCTTTTTCCTGCAATTTTGAGTTCAACAATAGGGCAAATAAGTATTTATATTGATATGTTTTTCGCATCAACTCTTGTAGAAGGGGCGTGGACTTCTGTTGTATTTGCAAACAGAATATTCCAATTCCCGGTTGGGATTTTGGTAACTGCGTTTTTAGTACCATTGTTTCCGATTTTTTCAAGACTGGCAGGCGAAGGCGATTTAGAGTCTGTAAAAAAATATTTCAACAAAGGTGTTGGAGTGCTATTTTTTGCCGCAATGCCAATGATAATTTTGATTTTATTATTAGCAAAAGACGGTATTTCTTTGATTTTTGAACGTGGTGCATTTAACGCAAATGCTGTTTATATGGTTTCAGAAGCTTTATGTTTCTTGTCATTCTCAATATTACCTTATGTGTTTAGAGATTCAATAACAAGAGTTTATTACGCGTTTAATGATTCTAAAACTCCGTTCATAATTGCGATTTCATCCATTGGTTTGAAAGCAGTTTTAAACTGGCTGTTAATTTTAAAATTTAATATGGGAATTGCCGGCATTACACTTTCAACTTCGTTTATAACTTTATTTAATGCAACGTTCTTGGGATTATTTATTTATAAAAAAGTTCGACTTGATTATAAAACATTATTTGTAAATTTTGCAAAAATGGCACTGGCTGGAGTTATAACATTTGTGACATGCTATATTTTATGCATTGCTTATGATAAAATTCAACTTCCAAAATATGTATTTGAGTTCTCAAAAATCGTTGTTGTAATGTTTGCATGTTTAGGACTTTATACAGGCTTAAATCTTTTGTTTAAAATGGATTACGCAAAAGAGTTGGCAAACAGAATTATGAAAAGATAATTAGCGTTCTAATTTGCTTGCTTTAAGTTTTGGAATTCATTTATGCCTACTTCCCAACTGTCTTGGTAGTTGAAATCTCTGGAAGCTATTTCGTCCGGTAATCCGGCATGGTGAATTTTAGGCAAAAGTTCTTTTTCTGTCATTTCAATTGGTGCAGAAATGTCATCGTCCGAATCTTGGCAAATGAACACGCCTTCGCCGTTCGGATTTACTCGATGTCCGACGATTGTGATTTCATGACCTGCCAGGCGGTTTCCGTTTTCAGGGTCTGGCCAAGTGTAGCCAATTATTATGTTGTGTCCCATTTTTAAGGTATCTAGCAACTCTTTTTTAATCGTCGCAAAATCTTTTTCGTAACCACTAAGACGTCCATTTTCATCAACTTTTTGATAAGTTACTGATGTTGTATTTTTATCTTCCACAACAGATTCAACGTAAGTCTTTTCAAAATCGATTAAACCGCCGTCTTCTTGTGTCCATTCGTTTGGGGCACGTTTATCAGTTAAAGAATTATATGTTTGTTGTGAACCTAATTGCATAAGAGTAGACTGCATTAAAACATCAATAATAGAACGTTCGCCTTTGTCACGATTACCGTTTTGAATTCTTGCTCTTATAATAGCATTTTCATCTGGTTTTAATAAAACTTCTGCAGTTTCAAAATTATGTATTTTGTGAGGGGTTTTAAATGTCTTTAAAAGCCAAATTGCATCATTCGATTTTTTAGACAAATTGTCCATCTTAATAGTTTTAGTAACTTCATTTTTAGGTGATGTCAAACCTTCAACCATTCTAAAAAATTCAGCAGTATGTTTAGTTGCTAAATCAAACTCAATACTTGCCGCTGGACATGTACCAGTATGCATATTGTCTAACTCCCAACGAGTTTTTGCTATTTCATTAGGGTCTTCCGATAAATTAGTAATCAAACCGATTACTTGTCGTTTATATTGACTCGGAATATCTTCACAAGTTTGAGTAATTGTGTAAGGATTAGCCAAAATATCTAAACATTCCTTCAGAATCGTAACTTTATCCAAGCCTGGATCTCGTTCTTCTTTGATAATTTTATGTAAATTATCAAGCACAGTGCTTTTATCGTTTGAATTATTCTTCAATAATTGACCGGATTTTAGTGCAAATTCAAGTTTTTTCCTATAAGGAAGCTCCAATTCATTTGACAAGTCTTCATACATTTTGCGCTCATCTTTATTTGCCAAAGAGGTTCTTATCGTAACAGCCGTTGTATAAGCTTGTGCATTAAATGCAGGAGCTTGAACGTTCCCGGATTGAGTCGACTGCACAGCAGTAACTGCATTTTTCTTTTTTATTGCTGCAGTTTGATAAATATTATTTAAATTTTGTAATTGCACACTATCCATACATATATAAAAACATTTTATCTTGAAAATTTGACAGTTTGTAAAGATTTGTAACCGAAAAGTGCCTCTTTACTGTTTACATGGCTTGTAATATAATCTTTATATAGGGGAGAATAGTATGAAAGAACAAAAAATAGCAGTTATAGGTATGGGAATGTGGGGCAAGAATATTGTCCGCAATTTTTATAATCTAAACGTATTGGAAATGGTTTGTGATTTAGACGACGAGTCTTTAAAATCTGTTCAAGAACAATTTCCTGGTGTAAAAGTTACGAAGGATTTTAATGACATTATTAACAATCCTGATATTACAGGTGTAGCTGTTGTAACACCAAGCCACACTCACTTCAAGATAGTTAAAGCTATGCTTGAAGCAGGTAAAAATGTTTATGTTGAAAAACCGATTTCAACAGTAGCTGAAGAAGCAAAAGTTTTAACAGAACTTGCTGAATCAAAAGGTTTAGTTTTGATGGTTGACCACTTGTTACTTTACCACCCTGCGGTAAACAGATTAAAAATGCTTATTGAAGAAGGTGTTTTAGGCGAATTGGTTTATGCACAAAGCGATAGATTAAATGTTAATTACCACAAAAACGATAGAAGCGTTATGTGGGATCTAGCACCGCACGATGTTTCAATGATAGCTTACGTTACAGGCAAAAATCCTGTAAAAGTCATTTCTGCTATCGGTTGTTCTTCTGATAGAAACGACATTATGGATATCACTCATATTGGTGTTGAATTTGAAGGCGGAATGATTGCTCATATTTCAGATAGTTGGATTACACCTCAAAAACACGTAACATTACTTGTTAGAGGAACTAAAGCTACTGCGATTTTTGATGACACTGCGCCAACCGATAAGTTAAAAGTTTATGATAACTTTGTTCCTGCAAATACTCAAAACTTCGCATTAGATTATTTAGAAATCGAACCTCTTAAGCTTGCATGCCAGCACTTTGTAAACTGCTGTGCTTCGCACCAAAAAGCTCGTTCAGACGGAGCTAACGGTTATGCGGTTGTAAGCGTTTTAGAAGAAGCTGAAAAGATTATGCTTGGTTCAAAAGTTGAAGATTTAAACAAGAAAGATTTCGCACTTTCAAGAATGAAAGTATAGAAAAAGGGATTAATTATGGCTAATTTTATTTCAATATTCAGAATATTTGTAATGTTTTTTGCAGTATACCTAATTTATACTTGCCAAGGCGATACAGCATCTTATGTTTGGGCATTGGCTCTTACAATTATTGCATTCGCTCTTGATGGTGTTGATGGTTATGTTGCAAGAAAATTCCACGAAGAATCAAAATTCGGTGCACTTTTAGACATTATGGGTGATAGAATAGTTGAAAATACTTACTGGATTTTATTTGCAGTAATGGATTGGTTAAATATCTTATTCCCATTGATTGCAATTACAAGAGGATTTATCACTGATACAATCAGAAGTGCTGCTATGGAAAAAGGTTTGACTCCATTTGGCATGCAAGTTAATCCGATTTGTAAATTCATTACAGGTTCAAAATTTATGAGAATAAGCTACGCAGTTGCTAAAGTTTTAGCGTTTGTTCTTATTATTACGGCAAAAATCCCTGTATGCCCTCATAGAGAAATTATTTGGGCTATCGGCTCTTGGGCTGCAGTGTTTGCAATCGTGTTCTGCGTAGTTAGAGGAATTCCGGTTGTTTTGGAAGCTAAGTATTTGTTTGATGATAAAAAATAAGTTCCTTCCCTAGTTTCGCCAACAACTGTGACCTCCATGACAAAGGAGGTTTTGAAAAAGTAGAGTGGGAAAAGCGACTTCAAACATTGTATTCTTATTCCATCTGTCAAATGCGTTTCCACCGTCAACCTTTAAAGGAGTAGTCATGACAAAATTAAACATAGTTTTATATGAACCTGAAATCCCGCAAAACACGGGCAATATTGCTAGACTTTGCGCTTGCACAGGTGCTTCTTTATATTTAGTAGGTAAACTAGGTTTTGCGCTTACCGATAAATATACAAAACGCGCAGGCATGGATTACTGGCAAAGCGTTGATTTGCATAGAGTTGAATCAATGGAAAAGCTGTATGAAGAATTTCCAAATGGAAGATTTTTCTATTTAACAACAAAATCAAAAAGGGTTTACACTGATTTAAAATTTCAAGAAAACGACTTTATTGTTTTCGGTCCTGAATCAAGAGGACTTCCTCAAGAATACGTAACACAAGAAACAGCAATTACTATTCCTATGAAAGAAGGACAGCGAAGTTTAAATTTGTCCAACTCGGTAGCTATTGTAGCTTATGAGATTGTAAGACAAATCGGTATATAATTTTCTTTGAGGCTTTAATTATGCAAGATTATATAATGCCAACAAGAGAGGAAAACTCAAATAAGGGCAATTTTGGTAAAGTTTTGAATTTTGCCGGTTGTAATAACTATATTGGAGCATCTTATCTTTCTACTGTATCAGTTTTAAAAGTCGGTGCGGGCTTTGTAGCTTTGGCTTCAGAAAAAGAAGTTATTCGTTCTGTTTCAACACTTTTGCCGGAAGCGGTTTATCTTTCACGAAAAGAGGGGTTAAAAAGTATTAAACAATTTTCAACGATTTTAATCGGTTGTGGTTTGGGAATCAAATTCTCATCAGTAAAAATTTTTAAAGAGGTAATGAAAAAATTACAGAACGAAGCAATGCCTGTCGTTATTGATGCTGATGGTTTGAATATTTTGGCAAAATATCCGATAAAACTTCCTCATAATGCAATAATTACACCACATCCATTAGAAGCCGCAAGACTTTTAGGAATATCATTGCAAGATGTTTTAAATAATTTGGAAAATTCCGCAAAAGAACTTGCAGAAAAATATGATTGTGTTGCAGTTTTAAAAACTCATAGAACAATTATTTGCGATAAAGAAAATATATTTATCAATCAACATGGCAATTCAGCATTAGCAAAAGCGGGTTCGGGAGATGTATTAGCAGGAATAATTGCAGGATTACTGGCTCAAAAAAAGGATGCTTTCGAAGCTGCTAAACTGGGTGTTTATTTACATTCAAGAACAGGAGAAATTGCATCAGAAGAATTAAGCAAATATTCCGTTTTGGCGTCTGATTTACCAAAATATTTGCATTTTGCAATAAAAGAAATTTTATAACAACAAAAAAGATAAGCTATAAAGCTTATCTTTTTTAACAAAGACTATATTCAAATTACAGATCATGATAACTTGGTGATTGATGAATATCGTGGTGATATCTTTCTTCACTATCAACACCATTATCTAAGTATGAATAACTATTTCTCAAAAAATTTACAAACTTATTGTTATACTTTTTTTCATATAATGGCTCGCAAGGTTTGCCGTCATAACGGTTTTTTAATATCAAAACCTGTTCTGCTGTAGCTTCTGAATAACCACCATTAATCATGTTCTCAGGATCTGTCATTTGTGCAGGAGTAATATCTGCATTTACTCTTACGCAAACAAGCGTAAATAAAGCTAAAACTAATAATAAATTTTTTCTCATAACACCCATTCTTATTTAACTGAACTATATGCTTCCATTATAATCTTTTCTAACGAATTAATCAAGTCGCTTTCGGGAACTCGAGCTATAATTTCACCTTTCTTGAAAATATAACCTTCTTTAATTGCCCCCGCTATACCAAAATCCGCATGACGAGCTTCGCCCGGACCATTTACAGGACAACCCATAACCGCAATTGTTATCGGTAAATCCAAATTTTTAAATTTTTCTTCAACTTGTTTTGCCAATCCGATTAAATCAATCTGAGTTCTTCCGCAAGTTGGGCAAGAAATAAAATTAATACCTTTTTTTCGTAGATTCAAAGCCTTCAAGATTCCAAAGCCGGCATGTACTTCTTCAACAGGCTGTTCTGTTAAAGAAACTCTTATTGTGTCACCGATGCCTTCACTTAATAATGTTCCCAAACCTATTGATGATTTAATTAAACCTGATTTCAAAGTTCCTGCTTCAGTAACACCCAAATGAAGCGGATAATCAACTTTTTTTGCCATTAAACGATAAGCTTCAATTGTAGTTGGAACATCAGAAGATTTTAATGAAACTTTTGTATTATAAAAATTCAAATCTTCTAAAATCTCCAAGTGGCGCATTGCACTCAAAACCATTTTTTCGTGTAGAGGAATATCCATTTCCGCAAATTCTTTTTCTAAAGAGCCGGCATTTATTCCTATTCTAATAGGCACTTCGTGCGCCTTTGCAGCCTCTACAACTTTTATTGTATGTTCTTTTTTTCCGATATTTCCGGGGTTAATTCTAAGAGCATGGATTCCGTTTTCAATACAAGTTAAAGCAAGTCTGTAATCAAAATGAATATCCGCAACCAAAGGTACAGGTGATTTTGTGACGATATCTTTAATAGCCGCTGCGGCATCTTTATTTAAGACTGCAAGACGAACTATTTCACATCCTGCCGAAGCTAATTCGCTAATCTGGTCAAGTGTTTTAACCACATCTCTTGTATCTGTATTACACATTGACTGAACGCTTATTGGCGCATCTCCGCCGACTTTTACATTTCCGATTGATATTTGTTTTGATTTTCTTCTATTAATCATTTTCTTCTTCTCCGCTTAAAAATTAAGCCAATTTAGCTTTTTCTTCTTTATTTAATTCAAATGATTCTTTTTCTGATGGAAAAAGTTCATTCTTTACTTCCGCAATATATTCTTCTACTGCATTTAAAACCGTGTCATGCAAGTTTGCATATTTTTTTACAAACTTCGGCGCAAAATCCGTAAATTTACCTAAAATATCGTCGGTTACAACAATTTGCCCTGAACAATATTTGCCCGCCCCAATTCCGATTGTTGGAATATTCAAGTTTTCAGTTACATATTTTGCACTTTCTTCAGGCATTAATTCCAAGACAATTGCAAAACATCCTGCTTCTTCAAGTTTTTTTGCGCTCATTAAAATTTCTTCAATTTTTTCAGATGTTTTTCCTTGAATTTTGTGTCCGCCAATAGTGTTCATAAGTTGCGGAGTAAAACCCAAGTGACCCAAAACAGGAATTCCTGATTCAACACACCTTTTTATAAGAGTTAAAATGTGGTCATTACAACCTTCCAATTTAACACCTGATGCGCCTGCTTTAATCATTTTTGATGCGTTTTCCAATCCTTGTGCAACTGATAAATTATAGCTCATAAACGGCATATCACCAATTATAAAAGAATTTTTAGCACCTCTCGCAACAGCTTTTACAAAAACTGTCATCTCATCAATCGTAATATTATAAGTATTTTCATACCCTAAAGCCACCATCGCCAGAGAATCGCCTACCAAAATTCCGTCAATTTCAGCTTGCTCGAGAACTTGTGCGGTCGAATAATCGTATGCCGTCAGCATCGTTATTTTTTCGTTATTATTTTTAAGTCTTTGAAATGTATTTACAGTTTTCATCATAACTCCTAATATAAATTATAGTACAAACCTAAATTATTGCTTTTATTCCGAGTGCTATCAAAAGCAGTCCGGCAAAAATTTCCAATCCCTTCGTCGGTAAATGTTTTAATTTTCCACCAAGACTAAAGCCCAGAATAGAATTTACAAAAGTAACAAATGTGATTAATAAAGCAGGTTTAAAAATATGGTTACCTAATAACGATAATGTTATTCCTGCTGAAAAAGCATCTATACTAGTTGCAATTCCGACAAGCAAAAGGCATTTTAAATCAATGCAAACAGGTTTTCCTTTTTCTTCGTCAAATGCCTCTTTTATAACTTTTGCTCCTAAATATGTAAAAATCAAAAATACAATTAAGCCTGCGTATGGTTCTACAAATGATTTTACAAAGTTTGTAAGATAGTAACCGACTGTCGGCATTATACCTTGAAACAAACCAGTACAAACGGCTAATGAAAGTGCGTTTTTAAAACGTTTTTCCGAAAAAGTTATTCCGTAAGAAAACGACACGACACATGCGTCGATAGAAAGTGCTATTGCAAGTAATATTATTGATATGTATGACAAATCTGAATCTTTCCGTTTGTTGTGAGACGATTGATACCGCTTGTCTAAAATACATCAGTTTTAACCTGATTTTTGAATTTTGTAATACTTCCTTGGAACAGAAGTTTTACAGTACCTACAGAACCGTTTCTGTGTTTTGCGATAATGATTTCGGCTTCACCCTTATTTTTTGCTTTTTCAGCATCATCTTCTTCATCGTTAGCGTTTCTATAGTATTCATCACGATAAATAAACATTACAATATCGGCATCTTGTTCGATAGAACCTGATTCTCTCAAGTCTGAAAGCATCGGACGCTTGTCCGGTCTGCTTTCTACCGCACGTGATAACTGAGAAAGAGAAATAATCGGAACATTAAGTTCTTTTGCTAAAATCTTAAGCCCTCTAGAAATACTTGAAATTTGTTGCATACGATCTTCCCTTCCGGTACCTTCGATTAATTGTAAATAGTCGATTACAATCAGACCCAAATTCTTTTCTGCCATGGCAAGTCGTCTGCATTTTGCACGAATATCCGTAATCGTACAACCGGCTGTATCATCAATATAGATTGAAGCACTCGAAAGATTATCCATTGCAACTGCTAATTTTTCCCAGTCTTTAGCCTGCATTTCACCTGTTTTGAGTCTGTGAGAATCAACTTCCGCTTCAGAACACAACAAACGTTGCACAAGCTGTTGCTTTGACATTTCTAAAGAGAATATGGCAACAGGAACTTTTGCTCTCAATGCAACATTTTGAGCAATGTTTAAAGCAAATGCGGTTTTACCCATCGCAGGACGTGCAGCCAGGATGATTAAGTCGGAACGCTGTAAACCGTTGAGCATGTTATCCAAATCATAAAAATCGGTAGGAATACCTGATAACTGTCCTCTGTTATTATACCTTTCTTCGATTTTAGCATAAGTATCGTATACAATATCTTTAATCGGAGATAGCGACTTTGACGCTTTTGCCGATGCAATGTCAAAAATTAGTTTTTCTGCCAGTTCCAAAGATTCTTCAATCGGATTCAAATCATATCCTGAAGATACAATTTCAGAACCGGCGTTAATCAATGAACGCTTGATAGCTTTTTCTTGTACAATTCTAGCGTAGTATTCAACGTTAGTCGTAGTAATGGTTTTATAGCTCAAATCATTTACAAACGCACGTCCGCCAACCAATTCCAATTTTTGGTTAATGTTAAGAATATCAGAAACCGATACGATATCGATTTTGTCTTGGCTGTTATAAAGTTGCAACATTGCGTCATAAACATATCTGTGCGCAGGCTTATAGAAAGATTCCGGCTTAAGCTGTTCAACGATTTTGTTCATACAATTAGGGTTAACCAAAATTGCACCCAAAATAGCTTCTTCTGCATCAATATTTTGTGGCATCAAATGTGACAAATCTTCTGCCTGCTGTGATGATTTTCTTTTGTTTGCGTAAGATGTAGACATTGAATACTCCTTTAAAATAAGTGTATCAATAACAATAGAGTTATTCAATAAATCGTTACGAATTGTGATGAAAAAATTGAATAGAGAAAGGGCGGAAGCTACGCTTCCGCTCACATGCCCGTGAGAGGCAATAGAAATTTTTTTTAAAGATTTGTGTCACCCTCATCCGAATATCTTTTTTGTCAATGTTCTTTTATGGATTGCTTCGTCGTCAATCTAAATCATTACTCCTCACTATGACCGAAAGTCATAACTACAAGCGGGCTGTCTTTGCGAACCGTGGGAGAGGAACGGCATGGTGACAAAAATATATACTTTTTTACTACATCCTCATTATTCTCAAGAATGATTTTTCCCAAAATTCATTACAATTCTTTACATGTCGATTGCTAAGGACATCATTTTATGCTAAAATAATCGCATAAAATGTGTGGGAATTAACTGAATATTATATATATGTGTGTTACTTAATATAGGAGAAAAACTATGAAACTTATCTCTAAAGAAATCAAAACAGTTAAATCTGCATTCAACGATGAATTTGAAAACTACTTGAAAAAGCAACAATTGAAAACCACATTTAACGGTACTGAATTGGAATCTTTTTCTTGGTACAAAAAAGCTTTAGGACTAGCTTAAGTCTTATCAAAATTAGTATAGATTTTGGGAGTATGAAAAAATTTAATACAAACGGGAATTTTCTGTCGAGAATTCCCGTTTGCTATCTTCGGATAAATTATTATGGCTTGCCACAGTTCTTACGCGTCTTGCTATTGCGAGGAATAATTAGCAACGAAGCAAACTCTCAGAGAATTTATATTGCAACTTTTACTATCACTTTTTTTACATATAACTTTTCTTTATTATCCAAAGAAGGTTGGTGCGCGTCTTGCGGAAAGAATACTAAAAAATCACCTTGTTCTAATATCTGATAATGAACTTCTTTATCGGCTTGTAAAAATTCGATATCTTTTTCTTTATTGTATTCTTCAATTGTAGAACAATTTGAATAATCAGTAACACCGACTTTTTCTGTTCCTTTAATCATATACTGGATATCAATATACTTTCTATGACCTTCAAAAGGTGCATCGTCCTTTGTTTCATAACTTTGAACATTAGCAAAAATTTTATCACCGTCAATTGTATGTTTTCCATCAGGCATGTTAACCATGTCATTGTTTTTAAGCCATTCAAAACCTTGTTTCAATCTTGCTGAAATACCGTAATAAGTACCAGCATGTTCTAATTTATCTTTAATCATAGAATCCTCCTTTAAACTCTTCGTTACAAATCTTAACAAAACAAAAGAAAAAAGGCAATTTTTAAAATAAGAAATACTTTATATTAATGTAAAGGTTAAAAGGTTAGAACAAAGTTAGGTAGGTTTATTATGTTAATGGCATTCTGGCAAGTCCAGAGATTAACACGCGAAATAAATGCTCTTGAAAGACAGGCAATGGAAACCCGCAACAGACTTTCAAACTATCAAAAGTATGCAGGTATGTTGGGTGGTTCTTCTACCATTACAATGGCGAATGTTGCAGGTATGTCCGCAGAGTTATTACCAAGAGCAACAATGTTTGCTCAGTTCTCTAACCAAGCAAGTTCAATGAGTGCAATGCAAAACTTGCAATCTATGAAGATGGGAGGAATGGTTCCTTGGACTGGAAATGCATTAGCTCAATATCAAATGGAAATGAGTGCATTCTCCAAATTCAAAGAAGAATCAATGAAAGCTCTCAAAGAACAAGAAATTCAGGTACTCAACGAAAAAGAAAAAGAAATTCAATTAGAAATGAACGATATAGAACAAAGGTTGTCAATGAAACGTGCAGAACTTCAATCTGTTAAACAGCTAGCAAGCGAAGAAGCTCGAGAAAGCGCACCTAAGTTCGGACTCGGATAAGATGATTTAATCTAACTCTAAAAACATAAATGTGTGTAGTAATCTATGTGAAGTGTATACCTATTAACTTAATAAATTCCCTGCCTCTCCCTAAGAGGCCTTTTTTTTGCTTAAAAATATTTATAGCTTAACATTTGCACACATTTTGTGACACACTAAAAAATTTGCGTTAAGATAAAAACTGTACGTATGTTAAAAGAAAAGGTTTTTTCATGGAAAAAGAAATGGTTATCGGTATTCCGAGAGGAATGTCTTTTTACAACAATTATCCGTTTTGGTACGGTTTTTTTACAAGTTTAGGAATTAAAATAGTTTTATCTGACCCGACTACAAAGCAAACTATGTCTGATGGTTCAGCATTAGTAGTTACTGAAACTTGTTTGCCTATAAAAATTTATTTGGGACATATTTTGAATTTGATGTCAAAAGGTGTTAAAAACATTTTTGTTCCATCTCTTCAATCAATTGCACCTAAAATTTATAACTGCTCTAAAATTAGAGGATTGCCTGATTTGGTTAGAAACGTTATCAAAGGTGAAATTAATATTATTGAACCTACTTTGGATAAATCCGCTAAAAATCAAGGTCTTTACACATTCTTGGAAGAAGCTGTAAAACCTTTCGGAATTACAAATATTGATGAAATTAAAAAAGCTTCTAAACAAGGCTGGAAGGTTTATAATAACTTTTTGGTTATGATGCGTTCAGGCATGAGTTACAAAAAAGCAATGAACTACGCACTACAAGGAAAAGTGTTTATTGAAAACCCTTCTAACTCTGCGCCAATAAATGTTGCGCTTGTATCACACGGCTACAACATTTACGACGAAAGAGCTTGTATGAAAATTTTTGAAAAGCTCGAAAAAATGGACGTTAAAGTTTTCACATCGCTTCAATTAACTGATGAACAAATGGAAGAAGGAATTGCTTCTCTAGGTCAAAAACGTTATTGGGCGAATGAATACGAAATGACAGGTACAGCAGGTCATTATCTTAAAGATAACAAAATTGATGGTATCGTAACCTTAAACGCTTTCGGTTGCGGTCCTGATTCGTTGATGATTGAAAGAATTACAAGAAAAGCTAAAGAAGCAGGAAAACCGATTCTTTCACTTACTATTGATGAACACACGGGTGAAGCCGGATTTATTACTCGTTTAGAGGCTTTTATTGATATGCTTTATCGTAAAAAACGTTCTAAGATTATTAATAAAATTTCTATGGATGGCGAATATGATTATGTTCCACAAACAAATATTTGCGATTCGTTGTTTGTAGAAAAGAAATAGTCATTGATAGGTATAGGATTAACACCTCACCCTAGCCCTCTCCTTACAGGAGAGGGAATAACCCAAATTAGTTTACTTGCAGTAGCTTTCAGCCCAACAATAACTAACAACAAGAGAGAAACCATGCTAGATTTCAAATCCACTTTAAGAATGGCTATAAATTCACTCAGAGTAAACATGTTACGTTCTGCACTTACGAGTTTAGGCGTAATTATTGGCGTCAGTGCAGTAATTATCATGTTAGCAGTAGGTTCAGGTGCAAGCAAAAAAGTTACTCAAAATATGGAATCTATGGGTACAAATCTATTGACCATTCGTTCTGCCTCTGCAAAAACAGGTGGTGTTCACATGGGAATAGGAACAAAACCGACTTTGACATCAAAAGACGCTGTAGCTATTGAAAAAAATGCAAGAAACGTTTTGGCAATATCTACTTTATCTTCTGAAAGCAAACAATTGACCTACGGTAATCAAAACTGGTCGACAACAGTCTACGGGATTCAACCTGCTTATTTGTATATCAAAAACTATGAAGTAGGTTCAGGCAGAGGCTTTGTTCAAGAAGATTTACAAAACAGCGCAAAAGTTGCTTTAATGGGCGCAACGGTCGCAACTGAACTTTTTGGAGACGTTGACCCCGTCGGAAAAGTAATCAGAGTTGGCAATATTCCATTTAAAGTAATTGGACTTTTGGAAGAAAAAGGGCAGTCAGGGCCGTTTGATCAAGACGATTTGATATTTATTCCAATTACGACTGCACAAAAAAAAGTTTTTGGAACGGATTTTCCCGGAACAGTTGGACAAATTGTAGTAAAAGGTCAAGATGCTGATATGCTTGATGCGACAATGGAAGATATTAATGAAATATTGACCAAACGCCATAATATCGGGAAAAATCAAGAAAAGGATTTTGAAATCAGAAACTCCGCAGAATTCCAAGAAAAAATGAAATCCACAGTGCAAACTTTTGCAATTCTACTCGCCTCTATCGCGTCTGTTTCTTTATTAGTAGGCGGTATCGGGATTATGAATATCATGCTTGTATCGGTTACAGAAAGAACAAAAGAAATAGGTATAAGAATGGCAATTGGCGCAAGAGTTAGCGACATAAGGTGGCAATTCTTGATTGAATCATTTTTACTTTCAATGATTGGAGGATTAATTGGAGTTGTAATAGGAATCCCCGGTTCTTATTTAATCACTGTTTTTGCACCTTCTATGACAATTTCAATTTCTTTATTTTCAATTATTTTAGCACTGGGTTTTTCCGGAATTGTCGGCGTAGGCTTCGGATATTATCCTGCCTACAAAGCATCATTGTTGAACCCCATTGATGCTTTGAGGTATGAATAATTTAATTCCACAATAATAGTGTAGCTTAAAGCTATTTATCGTGCGTCTTCGTTTCGGTGCTAATAGCACCGAAACAAAACTGTTTTTTACAATTAACTACTTCAAAAACGCTTCTGCAATAGATTTGTTATAATCAGGTCTTAAGATTCCTTTTTCTGTAATAATACCTGCTATTAATTCGTGCGGAGTAACGTCAAAACCAGGATTAATAACATTAATACCTTCTGCGCAAATTCGTTTACCATTGATATGAGTAACTTCTTCGTGTGAACGTTCTTCGATTGGAATTTCCGCACCTGTTTTAATAGATGTATCAATGGTTGAAAGAGGAGCTGCTATATAGAAAGGAACATTGTGATATTTTGCAGCAATCGCTACAGTGTAAGTTCCAATTTTATTTGCAGTATCACCGTTTGCGGCAATTCTATCTGCACCTACTACAACCATATCAATCATGCCTTTGCTCATAAAATATGAACACATTCCGTCTGTAATCAATGTTACAGGAATTCCATCCATCGCAAGTTCAAAAGTTGTAATTCTTGCGCCTTGTTGACGAGGACGAGTTTCATCTGCAAAAACTTGAATTGTATTATCTTTAGCGAAAGCAGAACGAACAACGCCAAGAGCAGTTCCGTATCCTACCGTTGCCAAAGCCCCCGCATTACAGTGAGTTAGGATTGTTGCACCTTTTGGAACAACTTCAGCACCGTAATCGCCAATTTTTTTATTAATTTCTATATCTTCGTTTTCTAATTTAATTGCATTTGTTTTTAATTCAGCAATAATTCCATTTATATCAGATTTAGAATTTCTGATAACTTCTTCTTGTTTTTCAACCGCCCACATCAAATTAACGGCAGTAGGACGTGAAGTTTTCATGTATTCCGCTTTTTCAAGCAACCAATTTACAAAATCTTTTCTTGATGTAATTTCTTTTGCGCCTTCTTGAGCAAACAAAATTACGCCGTGTGCGCCTGCAATTCCGATAGCAGGTGCGCCGCGAACTATCATGTTGCGGATTGCATTAAACATATCTTCGCCAGTCGTAATATTTACGAACTTGTATTCATAAGGTACAACTGTTTGATCTACCATTTTTGAATACGTATCAACCCATTCGATTGTTTTTATTTTAGATTTAAATTCCATTATTTTCTCCTGTTATCTTTTTTGTTTTTCATCCTCACTCTTTCTACAAGGGATGAGGATAATCAAGAATGTAGGGTGCAATTTTTTGCACCAATAACTTTACTTAATTTCAAAATCCACACTGGTATTTTGATTATTTTCTTTTTTTATACCTGTAATAAGCTCATAAACATAAGCAGTTACCAAACCTGCAAATCCATTAAACAAAGCACTTATGCCTGCCATAAGAATCATAAGAAGCAACATTACGATAAAAGAACCGAAGCTTCCCATAAAAAATCTTAAAAAACCTTGCGTATATGATGGAATCAGCCATCCTAAAAGCATACTTATCGGCGCATAAACTACTGAAAACGCTATAAATGATACAAACCCGATAACCGCCCCAAAAATACAGCCTTCTCTTACGCTAATAATTCCGATTAATTCGTTTTGCTTAAGATACGCAAGTACAAATGCTGACAAGCATAAGATTAAAATCATAAAGCTCAAAAAGCTTACGTAAGGTACGATTGTTATGAGTCCCAAGATAATGCCTGCAAATGCGCTTAAAATGGACAATTGTTTTAAAAGTAGTAAGTTCATAGTTTTTCCTTTTTTATCAAGCCCCCACCTTTGTAGGTCGGGTTCAACTATTGTCATTGAACCCGACAAAAGCTTTATTCCGCTGAAATATAACCTCTTAATGCAGTATATGCTGCTACATAAGGAGATGCCAAATAGATAAATCCTTTTGTATTACCCATTCTGCCTTGGAAATTTCTGTTTTGAGTCGCCAAACAAACTTCTCCGTCGCCTAAAATTCCGGCATGAACACCGACACAAGGTCCGCAACCCGGAGCAAGAATCGCTGCGTTTGCTTCTACAAAAATATCAATCAAACCTTCTTTTAAAGCTTGTTTAAACACATCTTTTGAAGCAGGAGAAATTAACATTCTAACATCAGGATGAACGGTTTTACCTTTCAAAATATTAGCAACAATTCTCAAATCCTCAATTCTACCGTTTGTACAAGTTCCAACATAAACTTGATTAACTTTAACATCTTTTAATTCTTCTACGCGTTTTGTGTTGTCAACTGTGTGAGGGCAAGAAACCGTATGCGGTACATCTTCTGCGTTAATATTAATTACTCTTTCATAAACAGCGTCTGAATCCGGTAATATTTGTCTGAATTTATCTTCACGTCCGCGTTCCTTTAAAAATGCTTTTGTTTTATCGTCTGCAATGAACAAACCGCACTTTGCACCTGCTTCTACTGCCATATTCGCAAGCGTAAATCTTTCTGACATTGTCATATTGTCAATCGTGTCACCTGTAAATTCTAATGCCTTATAAGTTGCCCCGTCTGCGCCAATCATTCCGATAAGATGAAGCATCAAATCTTTTGAACAGATACCTTCTTTGAATTTACCTGTAACAACAATTTTGAAGGTTGCTGGAACTTTCAACCAAGTTTTGCCAAGAGCCATCGCGACTGCAATATCGGTAGAGCCCATACCTGTCGCAAACGCGCCCAAAGCACCTGACGTACAAGTATGAGAATCCGCACCAACTAGGACTTCACCGGGGTTTACAAATGTTTCGATTAATCTTTGGTGACAAACCCCTGCGCCAACGTCTGAAAGTACAGCACCATATTCCTTATGAAATTCTCTAAGCACCATGTGTGTGTTAGAAAGCTCTTTTCTCGGGCTTGGCGAAGCGTGGTCAATGAATAATATAGTTCTCTCGGGATTATTTAGTTTAGATTTACCAAGTTTTTTAAATTCTTGAACCGTTAAAGGTCCCGTTCCGTCTTGAACAGCAGAAACATCAACCTTTGAAATAACAAGCTCACCTGCATGCACTTGCTTACCTGCGTGTTCTGAAATAATCTTTTCTACTAATGTTAATCCCATACTCTAATCTCCTAAACTCGTTAATTATTTTAGCATAAAAAGAGGTAATTAAAAATATGTAGGTGTATTTATGTTAAAATAATTGAAGTGACGTTGGTTTAAATACACTTGTCATAACAATACGTAGGGTGGGTAAAGCTACATAAATTTGAGGAATTGTTAATCGGTTTGTTGCATTAAGTACCCACCATAAAATTTAGTAAATATCGGAAGCGTATTCCCTCTCCACGGGGGAGGTATAGATAGAATTAAAACTTAATTCTCGCCCACAACATCCATTTAGTGGGAGAGATGTCACGATAGTGACAGAGAGGGAATGGGAGGGGTAAAATGAAACAAAAAAACATATTATTATTCACAACAATTTTTCTAATCTGCTTAATCCTTTCCTGCCTCACCACCAACTACGATTATGACTTTTTCGCTCGTATAATCGTTGGCGAACGCTTTATCGAACAAGGCATTTTTCCGTTCAAAGATTTTTTATCATATACACCGACTCATCCTTGGTATGACCATGAATGGGGTTCTGGCGTCGTATTTTA
>ERZ1034878.191-NODE-191-length-34345-cov-7.209041_pt1 | contig 34345 bp, 58 predicted proteins | sample MGYA00520593_ERZ1034878 | MGnify/ENA primary metagenome ERZ1034878 (study PRJEB33766, sample SAMN09781724) | gut metagenome | biome: gut microbiome | host: Homo sapiens | place: Madagascar | study: EMG produced TPA metagenomics assembly of the PRJNA485056 data set...
TTTTTTTGTTCCCTCTTGGAACATCCCTATTATAGCACAGATAGGCGTGGCTGTCAACAGGTTTTGAAAAAGTTTTTGAGGAAAATGCGGGAGTTTTATTAGGTGGGTGCCACCTAAACCAAGGAAGGGTGATTACTCACCCTTGGAGTATTTGTCCAGTGTGGCAATTTTTTCTTTACATGCTTTTATCATTCGTTCGTAAAAGCAATTTTTTCTTCTACTTGTTCTTTACTGCCAATGGCTTCCCAACCTTCATTTCTAAATTCTTCTTTGGGATGTTTAGCCAAGAAAAGTGTTCCGGCAATATTCGTTGTGCTATGGAGTAAGCCATAGACACGATCTAAACCATATCTATCTAAATAACGTTGGGCGACAAATAATTCATCATTTGTAAAAGGATTGATAAGAATAGCTTTATCATAATAAAGCCAAGGTGCTTTTTCAGGGTTGCGGAAATCTCGCGGTTCCATCCATTTGAAATGCTTACTAAAAAATGCGGGCGCATTTTTCAGAATGGTTTCATAAATTTCACATTGATCTCTATCACTGAAAATCGAATCGTCTTCGGCTTCATAATGACTAAAGCGCATAATTTCTTTCATTCTGGTGTTCCTCCATGCGTCATCAATACATAAAAATTATCGAACATATACTTGCTATTATCGTCGCCTAAATCTTCCTCTTGATTACAGTTGCGCTCAAGCCAATCGATAAGGGCAGACATTTCATCAGGATGATACAACATATCGTCTGCATCAAGCAACTGAATATCAAAGTAGGAAGTTTCGCCTTTTACGTCGCGGGCATCATAGAAGAAGAAAGAGATATCATCGAACAGAAGGCGATTATTTGCGAATAGCATGCGGGAAAAGGTTTCAAGTTTGGTCATAGTAATTCCTCCCTTTATTAGAAAACAACTGGTAAATCAGCAGGGAATTTCCATTCATCTACATCTTCATCAAAATAAAGAGAGTCAGGAACCTTCACAAAGAGATAATCTCTATTCCTTGCGAGAATGTTATATTTCAAATTCTCATTGAGCACGCCCATAAAGTTCCCTTCATCATCATACATCAGATACATTACAATTCCTCCCTTTCTTTTTTTACACCCATAGTATACACCAACGCGGCCAGTCTGTCAATAGGAAGCATTAGGTGTCCGTCACCTAAACTTCTTCTCAAAAACAAGGGGAGATTACTCTCCCCTCATGTCCATAATTGGAGTGCTATCCCCGCCCACATACTTGGGCAGAACACCATCCCAACGAGAAGCATACTCATAATCGATTAGATCATCCGTCATAACTTCTGCCATAGCCGCCTTGGCCTCTGCTTCCTTCTGGCCGCGATAAGCTACCGCGTCGGCTTCCAACTGAGCAACTTCATAATTGCTCTGCGCCTGAATCTTGGCTACTTCGGCCGCGCTTTCCGCCTGAATGCGGGCACGTTCGGCCTGCTGGGAAGCACGCTCCGTTTCCATCTGCTGCTGAGTCTTGTCGCGAAGGGCTTCCTGTTCGGCTACCTGCTTGGCTTCAATCGCATCTGTATAGGCATCAGTAAAGTCGAAGTCATCAAGGAAAACCTGAATAGAGATACCGTAGACAGAAGCATAGGAACGCATAGCATTGTTGATTTCATTCTGAATAGCTACACGCTGGGTGGTCATCAATTCCGCTTTGGAGAGACCAAGCTGGGTCTTGATCGCATTGTTCACTTGCGGCTTGATAAGAACGTTGAAGTAGTTAGAACCAATTTCACGATAGATTGTGGGCGTGTTTTCTGCGGCCAAACTATACTTAACGGTATAGGTGTATTTTACTTCCTGAAGGTCAGCAGAAAACGCAAGATTGGTTTCCGTGAAGGTCTGTTCCTTATTGGAGACGGCAACCACATTCTGCCACGGGGCATGCCAATTTAGGCCGTTGGGAAGGGTGGTGTTTGCTACTGCGCCGAAAGTGGTAAGAATGCCTGTATAGCCCGTAGGAACGGAAGAAATACAGGAAATAATCACCAGAATAGCGCACAGAACTGCGCCCGCCGCAGACCAGGCGTGGTTTTCTGCGCAGAAGCCTACGATGATACCGGCGATGAGAGCAAGGATACCGAGGATGAAGATGATGAACATAAGATTGTTCTCCTTTCTTTATTACGTGGATAGTATAACATATGCTGGAGGATTTGTCAAGAAAAGATGTTAGGTGGCTTCCACCTAACCAAGTTGGGGTGTATTACACCCCGAAGATTTTCATCATTCCTTGAACCTTCTGGATAAGATCGTCCGCTTCATACCAACAATCATTGTCTTGATAGTAGTAATGGCGGCCTGCCGCGTAGTCGTAGTCAACATGGTTATCAAACGGACTATTATAACCCATATCTTCAAACCATTCGTGCATAACCGCCGCCGCCTCCGCGGTATCGCAAGTTAGGTAGTAAACCTTGTCGAGAGGTTGCGGGTCAGTGATGGAAATAGGCTGGAAATTATCGTCCCACATATGGATATCGTGTTCATACTTCTTGAGCATAAGACCGCGCTCATAGTCAATGCATTCATCTTCGTCCTTGAAAGTAGTGCCGTCATCGGCAATATAGCATACACATTCAATCATACTTTTGTCTCCCTTCAATTCAAATACTTGGCGGCAAGAGAAAGCACATATAGTTTGGTCTGGCGTTCAGTGTAAACATCGGTGTTTACGCTGAAAATCCAGTCAACACCATATACAAGATCATCATCCGCAACAGCGGCCGCGAGACAAGTGGCCATAAGCAGTTCGGCATTGTGGTCATTGTAGAGATAGTTTTCACCATCGTAGGCAAAGGCAAAGCAATCTGCTTCCTTCATCCATACCATAACGATCATATCTTCTACAAAATCATTCTTGCCCGTGCTAATCCATTCATCGGTTAGATTGAACATCTCGTTGACAACATCTCTGGTATCAGCAAGGCCGTACAAGGGCAGACACAGGGTAGCAACAATCAGCAACACAGCAATGATTTTCTTCATAGTGGTTTCTTCCTTTCTGTTCCTTTCTCTCTTGGAACACCCATAGTATAGCATAAAGGGATAAAAATGTCAAGGGAAAAGTATTAGGTGGTGGACACCTAATCCAGAGGAGGCCGACGTCAGTCGGCCACCAACCTTTCCAACCATTCTATAATATCGACCTTTGCGGGGTCAATAGCAGAGCAATTATTGAATTTGCTAAACTGCGCACGCACTTCCGCGTTATCGTCGATCAAAACATTTCTTTCGTTGGGGGCACGATATCTGCTCTTGGGCGTGCCATACTTGACAAGATGAATTTCATCAGATGGAAAATCAAATTGGTCAAGCCATTCTCTTTTGGCTACGCGAGTATCGTGATCAAACACTTTGTGCGGTTCCTTGCTTAGCCAAGATACAACAGAAAATGAAATTCCTGCGGCCTGGGCTTTACGAATTGCCATCGCAAGTCGCTTCATATCCCACATGGGTTTAGCTTCTCGATAGGGTGAAGCATCATGCGCACGAATGCGCTCAAGCCAGTTGGGGAAGTCGTAGAAACGATTCAGTGTGCCGTCCATGTCAAAGATAATTCGCATGAGGTCAACTCCTTCTCTTGATTACGTGCTTATTATAGCATATCTGCTGGAGGAAGTCAAGTCCTGCGAATTAGGTGGGGTCCACCTAAGATAGAAGTGCCCAGTGTAGAATGCTGGGCGTAATTATTATTCGTGTATTTCTACCGTCCATCCGATAGGATAAACAGCCTTTCTTTGTTGAGGATAAGTCACTATGGCGTTATCGTAGGCTTTTACCGCGGCGCGGCTCCAGGCTTCTATTTTGGTGTTATCATAGGCCAATACTTTGGCGTTGTCGTATGCTTCCACCTTGACATTGTTATAGGCTTCCGCCTTGGCGTCGTTGCAGGCTATCACCTTGACGATATTGCGAGCTTTTACCGTGGCATTGTCGTAGGCTTCCACCTTGGCACTTCCGCAGGCTTCCACCGCGGTGCTGCCGTAGGCTTTCACCGTGGCATTGTCCCAGGCTCTCACTGTGGCGCTGCCGAAAGCGTAAATCTTAGCGCAATCGCGTACTCTCACTTCGGCGTTGTCGTTGGCTGTCACCATGGCATTGCCATAGGCTGACACTATGGCGTTGCCGAAAGCGTAAACTTCTCCAGCCCCGACGACGTGCTCGCCCTCTGCAAAAACGTGCTCCCTGCACCATGCCTCAACGGCTTCCTCCACGCGCTGCCGGTCGGCCTTTTCGTCCCACCACTCGGGCACTATGTCCTGATCCACCTTGAGCGTCCACCTGTCCAACGGCTCCATTAGTGATTTTGTATTGTCCGGCGGTGTAAGCTCCACACGCACAAAGGTTTTGCTGGCGTGTAGATAATCATCTTTAATACCAAGTTCTTTTAACATAGACTGATGGCTGTTGTAATCCGGGCAGAATACTCGGTCTTTCAATACTAAGCACGACTTAAATTGGCACATTTTTAGAACTCCTTTCTTCCTTTGGAACAGGTATAGTATATCATAACCACTAAAATATGTCAAGAAGGAATATTAGGTGGCCTCCACCTAAATCTATGCTTTTGCCTTATTTGGCAAAAGCGGCTTCGTAGGCATTGCGTTGTAGATTTCGTGTATACTCTGCGGCGGTGATTTCCTTACACTCAAGCGGTAATTTTCCGTGCTTTACTCCTGGCATTTTGCGGCCTTTTTCCATTGCGGAAAGCGCGTTTTCGGCTTCAAAGAAGAATGTTATAGTGCCACTGCGTTTTGTGCCAACGTGCCCTCTTTGGCACAAAACGCGATAGTATTTCATTCTGTTTTCAAATTATCCTTTTCAGAATACTTGAGCAATTCTTCTTTGATTTCCTGTCGCTTGGCCGCTTCCGCTGCCTTGCGGAGTGCCACATCTTCGCGGCGGCGCGCCTTTTCCTCTGCCACGCGCTTTTTTTCGTCCGCACGTTTCTTTGCCTTGAGTGCGTTTTCTCTCTGGATAATCTCATAGTTAGTCGCAGCTTCATAGCCGTCATAGCCCTTGCCATCCTCGCGGCTTCCCGTAGGAATGGAGAGCTTTACTTCCGCATAGTATTCTTCCCCGTTCATTACAAAGGGATACATAAAGGTGTTGCCGCTGGTCAGTCGCGCGTCATAGTCCTGAGACTTATACAGATTGAACAGTTTTTGGAACTCTTGCGCGCGTGCGGCATTGCGGTCGGCGGTTTTCTTGGGGGTTGCCATGATTTCAATCTCCTTTCTTTCTTAGGCACATATGAATTATAACATGCCTTGCCTACAATGTCAAGAAAAAGGTTTAGGTGGTCGCCACCTAAGATACCAAGAGGGCGTTATTCGCCCTCGATGAAAGTAGGCATCCAACTAATACCATTGACCTCAGAAGGGTCGAGTTCCTTGGGCAGAGATTCACATAGAGCCGCGACCCGTTCCATGCTGCGCACTACGGTGTAGACTCCTACCACACTGTCGTCATACCAAAGTAAAATTGCATATCCACGTTCACACATTAGAAAAACACCCTCCTATCCCATTCTTGAATTTTTTCAATGGGCGCGTAAACTTCCACGCGAACTACATTATCGCATAGAAGCGTGCTACTTTTGATATAGTAGCGGTCAAAGATGTATTGGCGGTCTTTCGAGATATAATAGGTCTTGGCAACCATAGGACACACCTCTCTTTCAGATTACATATATATTATAACATAAGTGAATGAAAAAGTCAATAGGCAAGTTCAACAAAAATTTGTATGTCCATTTGTGAGAAGTGAACAAAGACGAATATAAGTAGATGATTCGCGGCCGTCCGCGTTAATGAAAGTGGGTTTGATTCGTGCGACCGCACCATCGGAGAACACAATATCTACACTATTTTTGTTCGGATTGATACAACTGATGTAATCTAAGTTGATACAGCTTTTGCGCCCGTGAATATCTTCTGCCTGAATCCACATGTTTAACCCTCCACTTCCAGCTCATCAAGAAAATAGTCTAATCTTTCTTCCAGCTCTCCGCTAATGCCTTCGCTGTTTAGCCATTCCGTAAGGTCGCGAATATACGCACGGGCGGCCCTCTCCGTTGCAAAGATATGTCGGGCAGATGTGTGCGTTTCCTCATAAAGCCATACTTTCATTTTTTGTTTCCTCCTTACGCGAATAGTATACCAAAAATCAAAAGAATTGTCAAGTAGATGGTGTTAGGTGTCCGCCACCTACGCATATTAGGTGGCTCCCACCTAATCCTAAAGGCCGGACTATTAGTCCGGCAGGTTGGCAAGCATCTCAAGCAATTCCGCTTTCGTGCCGCCCAGTTCAAGAGATACAAGAATTTCCTTCTGCGCTTTCGTGCGTTTGGCTTCTACTTCGGCCTTCTCTTCGAGATAAGCGTCACGAATAGGGCGAATGGGATCAACATAAATGCGCTCGTCCTTGTCATTAAGGCGATTGAAACAAGTCACCTCCATACGGGCGACACCATCGGGATAAACCACGCCCAGCTCTCGCAGCTTGCGGGTCAGCGTTTCACTGGCAGCTTTCAACGCTTCCGCAATGCAGCTGCCCAGGGCGCTTCGCTCCAGCTGGATAGCCTCAACAGGCTCTACGGGCAGAGGATACTTCTCATTGACCTTTTCTTCGACAAAATCGCGCACAATCTTAGTGACCTTCATGATATTTCCCTCTCTTTGTTTTATTCGTTCCTTCCTTCGGAACAATTGTAGTATAGCACAAAGGCCGCGCGAAGTCAAGAGAATTATTTAGGTGGTCGCCACCTAAGACAGAGGAAAGACCTCCTTAGAGGTCGTTTTCATAGAGAATGTAGGCGAACAGCTTACAGCAATCAATATAGAACTCCGCATCTACAAGCTCTATACAGCTTTCCAAGTCGCAGCCATCCGGAACGGCAGTTGCCAGCCAATAATCAATGAGATCTTCATCAGCAACGTGTTCCTTGATATACTTGTCCATCCACATTAGGCGACGCGCATAAAGTTCCATCAATCCCTTGTCCATAATAACAACCCCTTTCTTGATTACACCTGTATTATAACACAAATGTGGCCACGTGTCAATAAACAAGATTAGGTGGCTTCCACCTAAAGCCGTGCCTGGGGATTAACCCCCCCCACGGGCAATCGTCGCATTCATGGCAATTGGCGGGGGCGCCAGAGCAACGTGACTTGCGCTCAACAGCAAACTCTACATCCAACTCAGGCGCAAGATGCAGCTGGTCATCTTCCGGCTCATCCCAGTCGGCCATGTCGCTCATAATCTCGCCGGTCAGGTTGTTCGTAATGCGCAGGGAATCAGAGTAAGTCAGCAGGCCGGACAGCTCATACAGCTTTTCATTGATCTCGCCCACCAATTCAGCGATCGCGTGCCGGCGCAGTTTTTCTTCACTGGTTGCCTTTTCCAGTTTGTCGAAAAATTCTCCGCTCAATTTGCGCACGATAGCAGTCATTTCCATTTCAGTCATATTTCTCAATTCCTTCCTGTTCTCTTTGAGAACATCTATATAATAGCACAAAAATGGGTATCCGTCAAGCAAAATTCTTAGGTGGCTTCCACCTAATACTGTTGGCCTATTAGCAATAGGCCAAGTTCTTGCGCTTCCAGCCGAAAACGCTGATTTGATTGTGCTTGCGGCCAATGGCAATGGCTTCTTTTTTGGTATCTACACGGAAAGAATGATCTACATAATAGATACCATTTTCCAGCCATACGCCACAATTGCCGTTCATTTTCTGAATCGCCGCGGCAGCTTCCTCAGCTGTTTTACATTCATAACCATAATCGGCAACCTGCCAGCCGGTTTTATAGTCAATGGGCGAGTTGTCCTTGAGCGTCAAACCGTCATTGTTCTTGAGATTCTTTAGCAAATTGATCATAGTGTCAACCCCCTTCATTTGATGTGATAAGTATAACACATATGCGGCCAGTTTGTCAAGCAAAAACATTAGGTGGTTGCCACCTAAGATTTTCTATTGACATAGACGCAAATAAGGTGTATACTATTCTCGTAATCAAGGGGTAGCACCCCGAATGAAAGAGGTTGAGTCTATGATTATTACGCTGAAAAACCATCCTTGTGCTCAGTGCTGTGTTTCTGTCGATGAACGCGGCGTGCGTATGTTCTCCTATGATACGTTGGTGATCAAGATTGATCGCGCTGGTTGGCTGGATTGCATAGGGCTGTATAGCAAAACCACGCGTCGCCAAATTAGCTGGTTCCTGCGCGAGTATGCGCCGATGATTAGTTATCAGATGGTGAAACAGTGCGTAAAGGATCGCATGGTGATCAACATTGACACCGGCGAGGTGTTGCCTATCTATTGCCCGTGGGATTATTAATCCCACGGGGGATTCTTAGGTGGTTGCCACCTAATATTACATGGGCGGCCGCGTTAGCGGTCGCCTTTTTCTTGTAGGCACTTAATGGCAAGGTTCACACAATCTTCATCGTGCATATCTTCTAAATCTAATTCGTCGCATTCATCTGACCAAGGGCACTCAAAGCAACCCATATTGGACATAACAAGCGACAGAAAATCCCGCAAAGTTTCTTCATTTACTTCAATCATTTTTTTCAACCCTCCACAATAAAATATCCCAATTGTTCCCTAATAAACTTTTCATCCTCTATCCGCGCAGCAATCCTTACCTTGAAATACGCTTTGGTATGAGTGTAATCTTCTACCTGCACAAAACAGGGGATGCTTTCCTGCACGATGTTCAGTGCCAAATTGCAGTCGCTACAATTTACGCAACAAAAATGAAATTGCTTCATTTCGGGAATACCCTCCTTTCCTGTTCTTTACGCTAATATTTTACCATACCAAAATGAAATTGTCAACAGAATGAAATTAGGTGGCTTCCACCTAAACTGCTGGAGGGGCATTATGCCCGCTTCCCAATTCCTTGTTTGTCCCAGAACGTGCCTTCAACCAAATCAAATGCGTCATCTGCGGTAAGATAACCAAGCACATCATCACCACGATGTTCACGAATACCAAAGCCAAAACCTGCCTCAAGTAGTCCATGTTCGTGTCCCATCGAAGCAATATTTAGAACAAAATCGCCATCAATTTCGCGGCCATTCTTATCACAAATACATTCGAGTTTTAGGCCGGGGATATAATCCGTTTCATAGCAAGCAAAATCATAACCGGCCGCCCGCAGTTTCAATTTGAGTTTATCCATTTGAGTAGTGCTAAGAGAATGAGAAAAGCCATCTCCATCAATAAAAGTTGCCATAAGAATTTTTTCCTCCATTCATTGCTTTCATAAGTTGGTGAGACAGTGCGTTTTGTGCGTCCATAGACTTGACAAACGTAAGGCATATTCCATTCTGTTCAAAAATGAAATACTCGCTTGTGTTGTCTCCCATGAGAATAATGCGGCCATTCGCTTGGAAGAAAGCCATACGCGAATGTACGATATAGTTTCGCAGACTTTCGGGGGAAAGCGCTTTGTCTGTTCTTTCGGCAAAACGTGAAGCGGCGTGAAATGAAATGGTCGCGATTGCGGCCAGTTCCATCAATTCGGAACGTAGAAGAAATTCCCCGTGGTGGAGGTTGGTTCTCATAGTTGACAACTCCTTTCTAATTTGCAAGAATATTATAGCATTTCAAAATGAAATTGTCAACGGGATAGTTTAGGTGGCGTCCACCTAATTCTGCTGGAGGGCGATTATTCGCCCGTTCCATTATCATACGTCCTCGGGATAGCGGTCGGGGTGGTATCGTGCGCGCGTTTCTTCAAATTCTTCTTCATAGTCATCATACAAACCATTAGCCAAATCTTCCACATCTTCATCAGTGAGAACCAATTCAACCTGATTGACGCTCATGGGCAGGCCCATACAAGAGAAATAACGGGCCGCGATAGCAGGGATGGTTTTCTGCCATTCGCTAATACAATCGAAATAGCTAAGATCGTTCCCTGCCAAAACTATAATTGTGGGTCGAATCCAGTTGCGGTAAGAAGTTTCGTCATTGCTTGCCCATTCGCGGATATCGTTGATAAGGTCTTGACGGTTGTTGAAATTCATGAAAGTCAACTCCTTTACTTTGATTACGGGATTATTTTAGCATAGAAAATGAAATATGTCAAGGGAAAATATTAGGTGGTTGCCACCTAAGACGGGATATTTCGGGAATTAGGTATTCCCGAAAGGTTTTTCTTATTTGTTTCGTGTGTAAGATTCAAATAGCATCTTGTTTAGGGTAAACAATTCATCAACGCCCCAAAGATGAAATTGGATATCGTCCCTGGATACACGCAGATCGATATACCAGTAATAACGCTGGAGGCACGTAATAAGCAAAGATATAATTAGATCATTCATATAAGCATTAGCATATTGTTGTGTGCGGTAATACTTATACAGTGCTTCACGGGCATCCTTCAATTCGGGCGCTTCCGTGATAATGTAGGCGGCATGTTCGATCAAGTCTTGACGTGTCATGGTTCTCAACTTCCTTTCTTTTTTACACCCTTATTATAGCACATTTTCCAGCTGGTGTCAAATTTTTTCTCCAGCTTGTGTCCAGCTCGTCCGCCGCGGCAGCAGCTCGTCCAGCTCGCGGGCGGTTCCAGCTCACTCCGCGCGTATATATACGTAGGCGGGTGCGAACGGTGCGCGGGCGCAGGTGGGCATATGCGTGCGTAGGCGTCGGCGAGGTAATGTATGATCTGGTACCAGATCATCAATGTATAATCTGGTATGGCAGGTGCCTTGCCTCGATCACGCCCCTATTATAGCAAATAATGGCTGTTTTGTCAAGCAAAAGTGTTAGGTGGCTGCCACCTAACACCCATAAATGGAAATTACCAGATTATACAATGTATGATCTGGTACCAGATCGTCTCCACCTAAAACCGCGAATAGATAGCCGCATATCAATAACGCATTATCGATAACAGTCAACAAAAAAGGCAGGGCTTTACGCCCTGCCCTGCTTATTACTATAATAGCGCTGTTTTGCGCGCCAGTACGCCCGCATAGCGTTATCCCGTTCGCACTCCGCGTTAAACCTGCGATGAAGCATGACGCAGGCGACGGCGATAAACGCCGCCGCCGTGATGATGAAGCCTGTCATTTTTTATACCTCTCCAGGAATGCCTGGCAATCGGCCAGCTGCTGCGCCGCCATGCCAGGATCGATCTGCGCCAGTTTACGGCACGAACTGACATACTGGTAAAAGTCGCTGCGCCTGCTGATGATCGGACTGTTGCTCGCGTCATACCCGCTATAAGTAGAATAAACCACAACGTAGTCACCACTACGGGCAAAGCCTATCCCCGACGGGTCTGTAATTGCATCGCGTCGCGCGGCCTGCTTGAGTTTTTTATACTGTTTTTTCGTCATTTTTTTGTTCCTCCCCTATGGGCGGGCGGCTGTTTACCGCCCGCCCGTATTTTTTAATCTTCCATGCTCAGCATATCGATGCTATGCGCCGCCAGCCATGCCAACTTTTTTTTGCTTGTCTTGACCTCTTGCAGGTGAAACACGTTTTTACCGCTTACCGCATCCTTATAAACGTGGGTATTAAAGAACGTATAAACGCCCTTTTTAGGGTTATACTCTGCAAGGATATCCAGCAGCACCGACCACGGGCAAACATAACAGATATCATAATCGGGGATCTGCCAGCGAATCCACTCTTTACGTTGCCGGTATTCATCCAGTGCTTCCGCCAACGTGCTTTTATTGGTATATAGCCAGTTGCCCGCGCCGCTTTTATCTTCTATCGTAATACCGCGCACGCTGTTATCCTTTTTACCTGCTGGCCGACAACCAAAATCACGCCACGCCATAGGGCGATTAATTTGCTCAAAGCGGATGCGCCTATTTCCACCCTCTTGCATATATCCGCCGATGGCCTTATTGTCGGGGTTAATCGTCAAGATATACGCCTTTTGGCCGATATCAAAGTCCGGTACATGGAAATAAGTATCGGGCATAATCCCTAAATCCTTAACCGCTTTACGCATGGCAACGTGATCGTTACCATAAAGACGGCACGCTTTGCGCAAACCATCCAGCTGTTTTTCGGTGATAAAAGTAAATTCCATGTTTTACAACTCCTTTATTTAGGTTGGTCGTGTGCTGCTATTACATCCATGTTCTACACGTTTATTGTATCCCCACAATTCCATAAATAGCTATATGGCAGGGATAGCGATCTTCTATTTTGTTTTCAAAGTCCATGCGGGCATTCGCCCGGCGCGCGTCCCCGTCTGCTTTTCCGCCTCTTTTCTTCTACCCCCTTGGGACGATTGTATTATACTAAATACATATAGCAATCGTCAATAGCTTTTGTTGCCATTATAGGCAAAAATGGCGATTTTTTTTAGGTTCGGCAATTTGCACAAAAATAGTGGGCCGTTTTGTATAAATTGCACAAAACAAACATACGCGCATTATAGCAGGGCCGCGCCCGCCATATAAGCGAACACATATTCGATAACAGCCTATTGATAACAGCCTATCAATATAGCGATATCGATAGATTTTATATTGATAAAATTATATCGATATAATTATATCGATACCGGGCTACCGTTTCAGGGGCTGAGTTAGAAGCTCTTAACCAGAAAGCCTGGGCCTGGTAATTCTCCGCCAAATCTCATTTTTTTATTCCACTTTTTTACATTGTTTTCTAATAAATTTATTTTGTATTCCCTTGGTAATACTCGCCTACGGTTCGCATCGCATGGCTGGTTAGCCCGCATTTGCCCTCCCTGTTATATACTTTTCTTTTGCGTTTTTCTTTGAAATATTATTCCAAAATGGCTGGCTGAAAGTCGGCCGCGGGCCGATTTCATCGACCCGCAAATTTGACTTTTTCCAAATTTTGTGTTATCCTCTATATAAAGAGGTGATAAAATTTGCGTCCATATACACTTGACCTATCGCTCGACTACGCCGATGAGCGTGTCATTTGCGTATAGGCAATTCTCGACTCCCTTGAATATGTCCCTAACGAAACCGAACTGGAAAAAATGGGCGACTACATCGTTCGCGGCCACGATCGCCACACCTTCTCTACACCCGCCGACCGCAAAGAAATACAAGACCCGGCCCGCACAAAGCGTCGCCATCGCAAAGAGGTCCTTTCGGTAGAAGGCTACATCGAAGACCCCGTTCACGCCAAAACCTCACTACTATCGTCTGAGAATGAGCCTGTTTATACGTCCCCAAAGCGGCTTCCCATTCGTCGTCCAACCTATGACGAAGAAGGAAATCTACTCGATCTTGGCGACGCCGCAGACCTTGATGGCAACCCTATACCCCAATTCTTCGACCTATGGGACTCCATAGATCGTCTCAAAGCCCGCCTCGACAGCTGGGCTGGCCGCAGTGTTGGCGCCTCTATCATTCATAAACCTACCTCCATGGCAACCTACAAAGCTCGCAAACTACTGGTGGAACTACAGCGAGAACAATATCTGCTAAGGGAACTTTTCCGCCCTACAATAGGCACACATGGCGTATCCTCCACCCTCGCCAATAGCGACCACACCTTCGATTGCCCAACCGGCTACTGGTTGCCCATCGAGGAATGGTGTGAGAGAAAACGCAACCCTCACCCCCGTGATTACCCACAACCTTCTCTCCCCAATGCCCTGGCCCGCCCTGATGGCACGGTTTTTTGGACGGTGAGCAACAACGTGATAGACTATGAGAATCCAGACCACATAAAGGCTTTGCTACAATGGTATGTACAATTGCTGATGAAGAATTATGAGAAGTTGCGTGTTGCCACTCGCGTATTATTGTGGGACGTAGAGCGTTATGTAGAATTGGCCCATCTGGATGATCTCGACACTTTTCTTCTCCATCATTATGTGCTTCATACGCCTGTTTTTTTGATCCAACGCGCACTGGAAGAAGAGGGTATCAGCCTCACCGTTGCCCAAATTCAACATCGCCAAACCCGCTCCATTCCGCGCAAGATCGCCACAGCCGCCCGCATTCAGCGTCTACTTGACCTCGCGGCCCATCACCAAATCGAAACAATCGTGTGCGCAAAATGCCACCGAACCCTCCCAAAGCACCCGATCTTTTTCTCAAGGTCTCACAATTCCGCGCTTGGCTTCAAACGAACCTGCCGCGATTGTCAGAAGGAGGGTTTGTAATGGAAAGAATATGTGCGAAATGCCACCAAAGTAAGCCCATAGAAGAATTTCTTCAAACTTCTTCGCCTTTCCATCCTGGCGGCTACACCATTTATTGCACGAATTGTTTGGAAGAAATGGTTCCTCCCGATGATATGCGGGCCGTCGATAAGTTGATGGCTTGGTTGGACTGGCCATTTTTGGTTCCTCAGTGGACAAAATGCTATAGGAACGCAAAGTCGTAGGCATTGCATCTCTATAAGCAACTAATGAAGGACCGGCCGCAATATCAGACGTTGGACTGGAAAGAAACCAATGACAAGTGGAAAGAAGCCATGGAGCTTGGTGTGATGGATGAGAAGATTCCAGACATAAACCAGGCATGGCTGAGGGAAATGAAGCTGAAGTGGCCTGCTGATGTTGAGAGGACGGTGGAAGATTATAGGTATTTAGAAGACTTTTACAACGACCTTATCTCTACGCAAAATATTACGTCTGCCACACAAAGAGATGATGCGAAGAGACTTTGTGAGGTGGGTCTGCTGGCAACCAAGAAAATTAGACAAGGTTTGCCTGCGAAAGACGAGATGGCTGGACTTATGGCCATATAAAATTTTATGAATTGCTGGGACAACCATTTATATGGTCAATCAGCAGCGATGCCCGTTCGTGGGCCGTCCAACGACTATCACTTCGGTGAGTAAGGGAGAAGCCTCCTTGAAGTATAAAACTTAGATGATATAGTCTCATCTGTATGGCAACATACAGCCCCAAGGGATAGAACTTACGATTCTATCTAAAGAAAATGATATACCACAACATTATGAAGGCTGAAGGTTTTGAGGCAAAGAATGCTAAAAACGTGGGCGATTTTGACACGTTCTCCGAATTCGCTGTATGGCTGGAAAAACGTGGTTGGAAGCCCGATTGGCACGTTGAGCCGCAAGATAGTGTTGACTTCACTATGAAACAAATTCAAACTTTCCTTGTTCGTCTCGTGAAGAATGAAGGAAATCTACCAGACCAAGTTGCCTCACGTGAAAAACAGCTTGAACTTGCTAATCGTCTGGAGGAAGATAACGATGGTTCGACCGCGATAGACTCCACCATTGACGAACAAGCCATTCTCGATTCTATTCAATACGAAGATAACGAAGAATTAGACAATGATATCGGAGTTGATGATGATTGTCTGAACTAACAAGATTCGCGGCCCCGCAGCGCGGAGAACTGCGGGAAGGTATCCCCATAGAGAAAGGTGTGGTCATTACAGAGGATTTCTTGGAAAAAAATGTAGAACTACTCAGTAAGTATTTCAACCACTATATGTTATATCCTGATACGTGGTTGGAAACCACCAAGTCAAAGACCTGCCCCATAACCCTTCTCTACTATTAGAGAATCTTTTTGCGGGCCTGTATGCGGTATAGATACACATACTATACCGCGACCCGTGGTTCTTCTAAGTCATTTATTGCTATTCTTTCTTAGATAATTGCTTGTATTTTTCTCCCAGGCAGTAAGCGCTTCTTGGTTTCAGATATCAAGAAGTCTTCTCTGGACATCACTAAACAGAAGGTTGCCGAAATTTTCGAGTGGTATCCATTGCTTGCTAATGAAGTTATGACCCGCCGCGAAAGTTCTGATTACTTTATGATGGTGTTCAAAAATGGTTCCTCTTTCCAAGTTCTCACGATGTCCGCGGCCACTCGTGGCCAGCGTATGAACGGGGGAGTACTTGAGGAATGCGCTATGATAGACGGTGATATTTTGTCTTCTGTCATCTTGCCCACCATGAACCTAAAGCGTAGAACTAAAAGAGGACTTATAGTGGAGGGTGAGCCTTAGCAAGTTTAGGTATATATTACAAGTGCAGGTTCTAAGAATACATTTGCCTATGAGCGCCTAATAGAACTTTTGATAATGGAATGTGTTGATCCTACGCAAGCATTTGTGTGGGGTTCCAGCTATGAATTACCAGTCTATTATGGATTATTGGACAAGAACTTCTTGTAGGAGCAAAAACTTTCTACCACCTTTGATAGTGAAATATTCGCTCGTGAAAGCCAATCCGTCAAAATTGTCCAGGCGGATATAAAATTTATTGAATTGCTGGGAACTCTTGCGGGCCGCCGTAAGACAATCAGCAGCGAAACACGTAAGTGAATCGTTCAACGACCATGCCGTAAGGCAGTAGTTCCAAATGGAACGAAGCGATAAACATTAGATGATATGGTCTATTCTTGTATGTGAATACAAGTAGTAAAATTGGACAGGCAGCGTGAAGGACGCTTGGTTTGATCTAAATCGTCTCCTACGATGCCGCACTCTTCTTCACTCTGAAAGAGAAGGCAAAGCTCTCAAGGAAGGTTTCTATGAGATCGCAGCAGATATCGCTAGGACGGGCAATAATGATTCATCTATAATGGTAATCAAAGTTGTTCCTAATAATGACGAATGGAAGAAAAAAGTCGTCTATACAGAAAATATGACGAAAACTTCTCTTCCCGACCAAGCCGTCCGCATAAAAGAGCTTGTCTCTCTTTACCATCCTCGTGAGGTAGTAGTTGATGGCAACGGTATTGGCGCCGGCTTAGTTGACCAACTTGTTATTCCCCAATGGGACCGCAAAGGTCGCTACTGGGAACCTCTCTATGTCTCCAACGACCCTGAAACCTATCCTTACCCCCGTGAAGAAAAAGACAAAGCAATTGTCTACAACATCAAGGCTAACGCCGCGATGAACAATGACATCTATTCCAATCTCTTTATCCAAATCAACAACGGACACGTTCAACTTCTCGCAAACGAACGTATAGTGAAAGAAAAATTGCTTGCTACCAAAAAAGGGCAAAAAATGAATTTTTTGGCAAAAGAGCGATTTTTGTTGCCTTATGTGATGACCTCGCGACTTATAGATGAGCTGAATAATCTAAAACTGCGGCCGACCGGTGTTCAAGGTTAGATAGCGGTTGAGCAAATCACCAAACGCATCAACAAGGACCGTGTTTCTGCCCTGGGATATGGATTATATCGTATAAAGTTTTATGAAGATGAAGAATTTCGCCGCAAGAAAAAGTCTATGTTTGGCGGTAAAACTTGCGCGTTTTTCTCTTCCTCTTCAGATAAACGGAGGACAAGACGATGAGCAAACAACCAAGAAACATTGAAGAATTTCGTCAATTTGCTCAACACACTTCCAAGGCAAAGGATAGAGTGCGGCTTCCTAATAGTGAAAGAAGCTATTAGAACCGTTATGGGAGGAATGTTTCCTCCCTTTCTTTTACATCCTTTGATAAAGAAGAAATAAAGGATATCATTGAGCAAGGAGACCCACGGGAAATCCGTGAACTTTCACGCTACTACGCCCGCTTTTGCGGCGAGTATGCGGCCATGATAGAGTATAAGAGCTCTCTGCTTTCTTATACCTACTTACTAACCCCGCACTATAATGTTGCGGCCGCCCCTAAGAAGCTGAAAACAGCGTATTTTGCTATGGCAAAGAAGCTAAAAGAAGCGAATCTCGATGCTCTCTTTCCCCGCATCAACCGCACCATTTTATTGGAGGGCGTATTTTTCGGGCTAATGAAAGAGTTGTCGGACGGCCGCATGGTAGCGTTCCGTTTACCTTGCCAATGGTGCCGCTCCCGTTTCCGCGATGAGAATGATTTACCAATTCTGGAGATCAATCTACAATATTTTACTCAAGTAGCAACTACAGAAGCAGACCGCAAGAAGCTCCTAAGTCTTTTCCCAAAATACATCCAACAAAAATATCGCTCTTTGGCGGGCAAGGATGCGTTCTGGGCTGAGATTCCACCAGTAGATGGGGGTATATGTTTCTGCTTCAATGACGATATGTTGCCGCCTTTTATCTCTGCTACTATAGCGGCCGAAGAACTTCAAGCAGCACGAGGCCGCGAAGAAGAAAGAGATGAAAATGAACTACATAAACTACTTATTCAGAAGCTGCCGATTGATAAGTCTAATGGCGAACTTCTCTTTACTCTGCCAGAAGCCGAAGAACTCCATAATAGTGTGTGTGGTATGATGGCAGACCGCGAAAACATTGATGTTCTAACGACCTACGCAGATGTGAAATTGGATAACGTTCAAGATGCTGATACCGCAGCTGCTTCTTCTCAAAGTCGTTTGAACAAATATACTCAAAATATTTATAATGAATTAGGTATTTCTCAAGAAATCTTCAATTCAGGTAGTGGTTCTACCGCACTAACCTATTCCATCAAAAAAGATATTGCTTCTTTATATGCGTGGAGTAAACAGTATGAAGTGTGGATCAATGCTTATCTACGCGGGCAGGCGAAAGGTGGTATTTATTTCACTATTCGTCTTCTTCCAATTTCTTCCATTTTCAAAAAGGAAGATTTGGATATGTTCCTCAAGGCTGCGCAATATGGTTATCCTAAAACCGCAGTTGCGGCCGCTCTGGGTATTGATACTCTCGATCTCATACATCAAACTGACTTTGAGAACAATATTTTGGATATGACTAATTTTATGGTTCCTCTATCTTCTTCATACACTCAATCGGGCGTCGATGGACAAAAAAATTTGTCGCAAAAAAGTGGCGAAAGCACCCCCGGAGAGGACATAAATAGTGAAGGCGGGCGACCTGCTTTGGATATTTCTGAACGCGCAGACCGCACGCAACAAAATATTGATGGAATGACCTAATGGGAGGAAAAGAGATGGACAAGAAAATTCCGCTAACGTTTGATATTACGATTTCCTCTCCACTAACACCTATCAATGAATCCCTTCCAAATGTAGCACGCGCAAAATGCCACGCATTCGTCAAATACCGCAATCGCAACTACAGCTATATCACTGATGAAGTGGCTGATCAACTAATTGCCTCGGCCGCGCAAGGAACGGTTCCTGTTGTTGGTTTTTTTGATAAGGAAAAAGGCGACTGGACTTCTCACACAGGACCAGAACTTGCCAGCGCTTATGGTTATGTTGAGAGTTTCGCGGGCTGGGAGAAAGTAGTTGACCCAGCAGACGGCGTAGAACGCGAATACGCTACATTCAACATCGTTCTTTTTAGTGAGTATTTGAAGGAAGCCAACTCTATTGTTGGTAAAAAGTAGAGTATGGAACTAAACCCCGACCCGGAGTATCTTGCGGGCGAATGGACGTATATGGGTGAGAATGATGGAGAGTATTTCGTATATACGAAAGCCCGCCTACATGCCCTATGCGCGCTGGGAGACGGAGTTGAGCCATGTTTTTCTGGTTCTACCTTCTTTGAAAAAGACGGTGCTCTCAAATTTGAGCAATTCTCCAAATTGCTAATGGATTTACAAGATAAAGTGAAAGAACACAGTGGAGGTCAGAACGCTATGAATGTAAAAGTAAATGGCGTAGAGAATGAGCATTTTGCCGATGTTTTCAATTCTCTGAATCCCGACTTCACAGAAGAAAATTCTTGGGTTATCAATGAAGTGCCTTTCTCCATGAATGACACCGAGATTCTAACCTACGCCTGCGGTGGAAAGAAGCTAATTAAAAAGTATAGCTACACTATTTCCGAAGAAGGCGAGCTTGCTCTGAATTGCGAGAGCGAGTTTGATTATGACGAGCTCACGCAAGGTTCCGATGACCTCCGCGCAGAGTTTGAAGCATTCAAGACTTCTTCTGGTGAATCTCTACAATCTAAGGTGGATGAACTTGCGGAACTTCAAAATAAGTTTGACGCTCTCAATGCTGAAAAGGAGCAACTTCAAGTGTCTCTGGAAGAGCTGAAGGCTACCTACGAAGCACTACAGCAAGAAAAAACTACTGCTACTTCCGAGTATGAGGCCAAGATTGGCGAACGTGATACCACTATCGCTGAACAGGCCGCAACCATTACGGAATACGAAAATGCGGAAAAGACCCGCATTATTGAGAAGTTTAGCAAGTGCCTGCCTGCGGAAAACATCGCTGGTATTCTGGAACATAAGGATGAACTGAGCGTTGATGCTCTAAACACCAGTTTGGCTCTGGAATACACTCAATTCTCTATGGCTAAGAACCAGGGCGAAGAGATTCGCATTCCTCAGCCTCAACAAGAGGAAGAATCTGCTCTGGTAAAATACCTGAAAAAGTATGTAAAGTGAGGTAATTAGTTATGGCTAAGTTTCCTGTAAAGAAGCATGCGGCACTTGAAATGAATCGTGCCCGTTATCTGGCTCAGGGCAACGTAGTGTCTCAGACTCCTCTGGCGGCTGAGTTCACCGAAGAAAGCCCCTGCGAAAATGGTATGTGGGTTTGTGCCAATAAGGCCAATGGCGAAATTCGCACTCTAAAGGAAGAGGGTGAAATGGTTGGTATCGTGTATACCACCGAAAAGGAATGGGGCCGCTATGAGTATGGCCTGAATCTACATCATGATGTTGCCGGTGATTATCCCCGTGTTGGTATTATTGACCTGGGCGATACTTTCACCTCTAACTGTTTTGATATGGGCGATTTCGCCGATGTAGAGGCTGTTGAGGCCGCTATGAAGAAGCTGGAGGAGACCCCTCTGTATGTGGTTCCCGTTGTGGGCAACGGCCGTCCTAAGCTGACTGCTGCTGTTCCTACGTCTGGTGCTTATGCCCAGGTTATCAAATACACCACGATGCCCAATGGCGAAAAGGCCATCAAGTATCAGGTTGTTCGTGTGTAATTGGAGGGCAATAACATGGAAATGACTTTGAAACAACTATTTGATTGTGCTCGCGGCAAGAATATTCCTGCCGAATTTGCTAATGAGCATGTAGATTATCGCTCTGCTCTGCGCGATGAACTGGCCCGCACCATGGGCACTCCTGCCCTGCGCCGCCGCAATGGTCCCGAAGTATTCGAGATTCTGGAAGAAATCGCTCAGGAAGAGCTGCCCCGCCGCGTTCAGGAACTGATTGGTATGTTCGCCGAAGTTCGCCAGTATGGCAATAATGAACGTGTTATTTACAAGAAGCAGCTGGGCCGCCGTCGCGGCAAGAGCTACGTCACTCGTGCTACCGCGGCTGGCGTTTATGAGACCTTCCGTCTGGACGCTGAGACTTTTGAACTAAAGCCTTATGTGTATGCCGGCGCTGGTATCGTCGACTTCGAGCGTTATCTGGATGGCACCGAAGACATCATGGATATCTATGATATCCTGATTGCGGGTCTAATGGACCGCATCTTTGAAGACATTCAGGCTTGCTTGATTTCTTCTTGGAATGACTCTGGCCGTCCTGCCGCGAACAAGGTAGCCGTAACTGCCTTCGACCCCGACAAGATGGCTGATATGATTCAGACCGTAAGTGCCTATGGCGCTCCCGTCATCTATTGCGGCCCTCAGTTTGCTGCTAAGATGGCTAACGGCATTACCTATGGTAGCACCGTAAAGATGTCTGACTCTGATATCGAAGAGTTCCGCAATACTGGCTACATCGGCAAGTTTGCTGGTGCTCCCGTGGTTGTAATTCCTAACTCCTTTGTAGACGAGGAGAACACCAAGCTGGTGTTCAATCCCCGCTTTGCTTATGTCCTGCCCGCAGGTAAGGAAAAGCTGGTAAAGATTGGTCTGATTGGCGACACTCACTTCAAGGAAGTTGAGAACCGCGACTGGTCTATGGAAGTCCAGATGTACAAGAAGATCGGCATTGGTATGGTAGCCGAGCCCAATTTCTGGGGCATCTACTACAATGCCGGTATTCCCGACGGCGGCTGGGATAACAGTAGCCTGAATATCGTACCCTAATATATAACGGGAGGGCCGCGAAAGCGGCCTTCCCTTTGACTTGACTTGAGTAAAAGGAGTAAGAAAAATGGAAAAGAAAGTTTACGTAAAGAATGTTAGCTCATTCAATATTGAGCTGAACCTTCGACAAGTCCGCTACGTGCGGGACCTTGAACCCGGCCAACGGGTTAGTCTCGCGGAAGATGTTTATGAGGAATTTAGTTGCGACCCTGGTTGTAAGTCTCTAATGAAGGACGGCTTCCTAAAAGTTGTTTCTGATGACGAGGAAGTCAAGCAGCAAATTGCTGAGATTATTAATTCTAAGAATGACGAGGAAGAGATTGATGTGGATAAACTTCTCACGGAGCAGTCCGCGCAGGCTCTTGCTAAAGTTCTTATGAGTGCCACTCCCGCTCTCAAACAAAAGATTGTAGACCGCGCAATGTTCCTCAGTATCGCGGATGCTACTCGCGTAAGCCTAATCAAGCATCACTGTGGTGTGGATGTACTACATGCTCTTGCTCTTCAACGCTAAGGAGGTGCGGGCCTATGGCTACCCCTCTTTCCGTAGTCTACGATGCTTTTCTCGCTAAAGTCGAAGCAGATGATTGGATGATGAATGAGTATTGGGATGAGGTTGAAAAAGACTGGCGACAAATTCTCGACCAAGCAATTTTTCAATTCAGATATTCTCGCGTCCCGCTTGACCATGATGATGTTCAATTTACAAATGATCTAACCAATGATGAAGTTCAAGTTCTGGCAAATCTAATGAAACTTCAATGGGTGGAACGTTGTGTTGCTACGTGGGAAAACCTGCGGCAGATATATTCAACGTCTGACTATTCGATGGCAAACTTCCTTCAAAAATTGAATGCGACCGCGCAAAGAGTGAATGATGATTGCCGGTATATGGTTGACCGGTATGGCCGCTCTGAGCACTATAAACCTAATTCTATATTTGGACGCTTAGCGGGCAAATGACAGAAGGTTATTACAATAAGCTAAAAGGTCGCATCTACGGCTTATTGTGTGAGAAGGAAAAAGAAGGATCTTGGGAGAAATTCCTTGATACTATCATCATCGAACTCATGGGAAGTTCCGAATTAGATAGGACAATAAACTTTTGGCCCCTTATTGGCAAACTATCTTCCCTCCGATTTTTAAATTATGAATATTTTAGAAAAACAGTATTTGAGTGTATCAACTTAGTAGGGGAGTTGAGCCGCAATGAGTGAATACTGGCAGACGTATCAACGTCGTATCAATCATTTGGGAAGAACGCCTCAAGAGCGTGCCAAGAGAATAGGAATCCTGGAATTTGAACGGAATTTGAAATATAATGCTCAAACCCAAACCCTTCACCGAGCTGGTAAGCATGATAGTTGCTTTCAAGGAATTGTGCTTACAGACAAGCAAGATGAGAACAGAGTTTCTCAGATTTTACTTACGCGGTTGGAAGATAAATTAGCAGTTGGAGAATTGATTTATTGGGATTCCGCGCCCTGGCTTGTGTGGAGGGATAATATTTCTTCTTATCAGCCTTACAATAAGTATTATATGGTAAAATGTAATTACGAAATCAAATGGGTTGACAAAGGAGATTTACATAAATCTTGGGCTTATATTTTAGGGTCGAAAGACTCAAAAATATAGGATAATTTCAGGACATGGAACTCACTTATTACACCGCAACCCAACAAGCATATCCGTATTATTATGCCTAAGCAATATATTCCGAAAGGAACAGAAATTATTGTGGGTGATGAAAACTGGTATCTTGTAGATTACGATGTTGTTTCTGTCCCGGAAATTATTTTTATGTCCTTTACAGAAGGAAAATACAATGAATTGCGTGATGATTTAGAACAAGATATTGCTAATGTTGATAAACTCAACAAGTGGAAAATTGAACTCTCTCCGGTCGCTTACGCGGCCAAAGGAGATACAATTCATCCCGTATTTTCAATTACTAAGAATGGTGAAGTGCAAGCCGATATAGAAAAAGAGATCAGTTATGTGCTCGGCCCAGGTTTGCGGCAAGATGGCGAAGACGTTATTGTTGAGATGGAATCTGGCGAAACCAGTATACTGATAAAATATAAAGATGTGGCAGAAGCACTACAGACCATCTATGTTGGTTCGGCCGCGAAAGAATTATTCTCTATTATAGGTGATGACTCTTTGAGGGTCACTTATGATGGAACGTATTCATTTGTGCGGGCCAACAGTAAGGCAGAAAATCCTGATGTCCAGTTTGAACTGGAGCCCACGAAATTAGCAAAAATTACTAAGTCTGAACACAATACTTGCGTGATTCACGCAAATGATCTCAACAAAACAGGAACCATAACTGTGTATGTTATTTACAATGGCGAACGGTATGAAAAAGAAATCAATATTATCTCTCTATGGCAGGTGAAGTAAGATGGAACAGCAAGCCACACAACGAAGATTCGCAGTCATGGGAGAAAATTTGTTCAGGATTTTGAATAAAGTTATTACCAATCAACGGGTTTGTCGTCTCTTGAAGTATCAAGATGACGATCCTTTCAATAAAGAGCGACCTGATGTCAATGGGCTTGATTTGATTCATAAGCAAATTTGTATCATTCCTAAAATTCCTGAAGTGGATAATTTGGAGATGTCTTACATCAATATTGTTTTTGATAAGTTCATTGTAAATAGTAATAACCCTGATTTCAAAATTTCTACCGTGCGTTTTGATATTATTTGTCCGTTCAATGAATGGATAGTAGATAGCAGTAACTTACGGCCTTATCTTATTATGTAGGAAATTGATACCATGTTCAACCAAGCAAAAATGAGCGGCATTGGTAATCTCCAATTTGTATCCAGTGATACTTTGGTGCTTTCGCCGCATCTTGGTGGATATAGTATGCTTTACTCTATCAATGAATTTAACTGATGGCGATATCTTGCGGCTTATGCATGGAGACCCGCTTTTCTTCAAGGATATTTGCCTTGTCTATTCTCCTACACTGGGAGAAATAGCCACAGCGGGTCTGGAAAAATTCTATAGGTATCTTTCTTTGATGTTGATTGAAAAGCCGCCAGTTGAGAATAACGATGAATTGGGTCAAGTAATGAAAGAATTATCTGATTTTCAGTATCTTTGTTTTCTTGCTCAATTGGATGGCGAACAATCACAACTAATTAAAGAAGGATTTGAATTCTTCACTCATGAATAGCCGACAATTATCACCCTCCCTAATCTGTCAATTGTAGTCGGAGACCCATCTGAAAAGAGGATCATCACAGAAGATATGTTTGAGGGCTTTTAGTTTCTTATCCGTGCCAGTTGTGCACTGGTTGATCGAGATGAAGAAGTTATTGAGTTGCTCGACACAGATTCTCCCAAGGTTAGGGAGCTAAAGATGAAATTGATAAAGGGCCGAAAAGACCGTGCGAAAGCAAAGTCAAAAAGCAAAAAAGATGGGGATAACAAATTGGGATTCTCTGATTTGATTGCTTCTTTACTTGCGGGTAGCAATGGTGCAGTAAATAACCAAACAGTATGGAGTCTCACTTATTATGCTTTTCAAGACCAGCTCAAAAGAATGAATTGGCGTGAAGAGTTTGATATAAATACTCGGGCCGCCATGGCCGGAGCAAAGATTGATAAAGACAAATTATCCCACTGGATAAAGAACATGTCTTTCAATTGAGGAGGCTAAAAATTTATGGCTCAGAATATTTTTAAGTATTATGGTATGAAAATGCCACTGTAAAGAGAAATCTTTACTGAAAAATCTTGTGAATTGCTGGGAAGCCGTAAAGCTCATTTGCCACAACGTAGCGCGGGAGTGCAAGCGTGATGGCTCTAAAAAGTAATGAGATGATACAATTGGCAATCAGCAGCTAAGCGTCCATTAGACGAAAGTTCAACGACTAAGTCGGAAGAAAATCCTACTTCTGCTGCGCAAGACTCCCAAAAGCCTCCAACGGGAGAAGATATAGTCTGAACTTACGGGAAACCGTAAGAGGTCGATAGTAGGTTCGGCCGCAACATAATTGATTAAGGAAGTGGCTAACGTCTACTTCGAAGCTCTGAGTGATGAGGATAACGGCCGCATCAAGCAGGGCGATATCGTAATGTATCTGGATTAAAAAAAGAGTAGTCCAGGATAAATCTTGTGAATTGCTGGGAACCCCTAAAACCCCAAAGGAGGGATAGATTTTGAAACAAAATGACAATGGGCAATCAGCAGCCAAGCCTGAGTTATGGGCTATTGTTGATGAAAATAATAATTATGAAGTATCTACTTATGGGCGCGTTCGAAGAATTTCTACTGGAAAAATTCTAAAAGGTGGAAATCATAAGCGCTATATTACTGTTGCTTTACATAGTAATGGAATACGTAGTGATAGATATGTGCATCGATTAGTAGCTCAAGCATTTATACCCAATGACAGCCCTGAAGAAAAAAAATATGTAAATCATTTAGACCATAATATCCAGAATAATCATGTTGAAAATTTAGAGTGGTGTACAAGTTCTGAAAATGCACGACATTCTTATGAAAATGGTCGTCGTAAAGAAGAATATGCTACAATACGGAAAAATGTTCAACGAAAAATGATTGAAGCAGTTATGCGACCAGTTGGTCAATATGATTTACAAGATAATTTGATTCAAGAATATGAAAGCGGTGCGGCAGCCTCCCGCGCTACTGGCATTTCTCAATCATTAATCAATGCGGTTTGTCACCAAGAACCAGGGCGAAAAACTGCTGGTGGATATAAATGGAAATTTCAGGAAGGTTCAACGACTAAGTGCGAAGAAAATCCATCTTTGCCAGCGCAAGACGCTGAGACAAGCGATGATATAGTCTAATCTCATATGAAAGTATGAGCAGCGCAAGCGATTGATAAGAAATGGCTTATCAATGAATATAATGACTCTAAAAGTTTCCACGGTGGAAACTACGGCACAAAACGTGTCAGCTCAAGGCGGTAAACAGCCTCAGCCGCCTAAAAAATTCCCTAATTGCTGGGACATCTTTTTATAAAGACAATCAGCAGCTAAAACTAAAGTTCAACGACTATCCATTATGGAGTAAATCTAAATAGATTTGAAATGGGAATAGTATCTTCGAGTCATGGATACTAAGATATAGTCTTATCTTATATGAGAATATAAGCTGTCGAAAGACGTATATGAAGTAATGATTCATATAGAAAAAACATATAGTAAAAAATATGTGGGGCAACCCGAAATTAGTAATAGTTTCCTGATAGTGAAAGCTATCTGAAAAAGTCTTTTAATTGCTGGAAACTCTTATTGATATAATCCCGTCAATAAGACAATCAGCAGCCAAGCTATTTATATAGGAGGAGTATACATCGTGGAAACATGGAAAACGATGGAATTGTATCCTAAATATCAAGTCAGTACTGAGGGAAAAATAAGAAACGCTGAGACGCACAGAATTTATGCTCAGTGGCTCGGTAAAGACGGATATTTACGTATGGAAATGTGGTTAGATGGAAAGAGAAAAGGAATGTTAGTTCATCGAATGGTGGCATTGTGCTATTTAGAGAATCCGCTAAATTTGCCAGAAGTAAATCACAAAAATAAAATAAAAAGTGATAACCGCGTTGAAAATCTTGAATGGGTTACTCGTCAAGAAAATATGGACCATCGTAATGCTGACCCCAAGATTCAAGAGCAAATGCATCAATTGGGTTTACAAGCAAAAGAATGGAATCTTAAGCATACAGCCAAACCAGTAGCAAGCTATGATTTAGATGGCAATCTACTCAAAGTTTATCCGTCTCTAATTAGTGCTGAGCGTGATGCTGGTATCAATAGAAAATACATTCGTGCTTGCCTAAAAGGCGAGCGGCTTTCCGCTGGTGGCCGCATTTGGCGTAAGGTAGAAGGTTCAACGACTATCTCGGAAGAGAGTGGGGCGGAAGCAGAAGCCGCTCGAAGTGAAGACTTACCACAATAATGTGGTAAAAGATATAGTCTTATCTATATAGTAATATATAGCTCTATGGATATAGTTTTGCGAACTATATTAACAATTATGTAGTTACTTGGGACTATGGTAAGGATATCAACGTGAATCTGGAAGACGCTGTTATTTCTTGGGAAGAAATGCGTCTACTGCTGGGTGCCCAGATGAAGGATAACTCTGACACCAAGCACGAAGTAAAGATTCACAAGAATGCTCAGTTCGTAGTTGAAACTGCGAATGATATTCCTGTTGGTAAGGGCACCACTGATGTGGGCGTCAACGATCTACCCACTGCAAAACCCTCTGAATATAAGTGGGTCAACTTCACTCAGGGAACTCGCGGCCAAGTGACCGCAACGCAGACGCTACCTGAAAATAGTTTCAAGGTTGGCGACCGCGTTCGTATTTTCTGGGTAGAAGAGTATGCTGAGGGCAACGAAGCTGCTGACGCTAACATGCTCGTAATTTCTCCCAACAGATTCCCTGGAGTTTTGACTTACAACCAACAGGACTCCATGACGGGGAATAAAAAAATGTCAAATCAATTCAGTGAATTGCTGGAAGCCGTAGCTTGAAATAGCCGGTAATCAGCAGCTAAGGAGTGTTAAAATGGAAAAAAGACCAAAGAGTGGTTATGGGTATATTTATAAATATACTTCTCCATCTGGTTCCTCTTATATCGGACAGACCACTCGTTCATTAGCAGAACGAGCAGGACACAATGGCAAAAATTACAAAGGCTGTGATGTTTTTTATTCTGCGATTCAAAAATATGGATTTGAAAATTTTGATGTTTGTATCTTGGCTGAGGTCAAGAAAGAACAGTTAGATGAACAAGAGAAAAAATATATTCAAATTTTCAATACCTTAGTGCCAAATGGCTATAATATCTCTCCCGGCGGAGTAAAGATTGGCCGCGCAGCTCAGCCAATTTATCAATATTCTTCAGTAGATGGCTCTTTCCTTCGAGAATGGGAAAGCGCACAAACTGCCGCGACAGCATTAGGATTAACTCATTATCAAGCTTTTCAACGTTGTTTGGAGAATAAAACTTACACTGCGGCGGGATATTGTTGGAGTTGGCTAAAAATGAATAAATTTCCTATTAATGAAAGAATAGTTGATAATCATAGTAAACGTGTTCAACAATATTCTCCAGATGGAAAGACATTAATAGCAGAATATGAATCTATAGCTGAGGCCGCGAGAACAACTGGCGCAGAGCGTTCCGCTATCAGACGCTGTTGCCGAGGTGAATTGAATACCCATCATGGGTATAAATGGGCGTGTTCAGAAATTATAGCAGAAAAAAAGTTCAACAACACAGCTAAAGCCATTGAACAAATCGATGTAAAAACAGGAGGAATTATCCAAGTTTTTCCTTCTATTTCCGCCGCGGCGAGGTCTTTAGGAAAAGGGACATCTTAGATTAGAAATGTCCTCGACCGAGATACGAATACCGCTTACGGATACAAATGGAAAACTCACTCAAAGTCCAACGACTAAATACCTCTAAAATCCCAGAGGTTAGCGCTGAACATTATATAGAATATTGTATAATGAAGATATAGTCTGAACTTGTAGGAAACTACAAGAAGTTTGGGAAACGATAACACAATTGACAAGGTTGTAGGCGATGCTCTAATTCGTGATGAAGATGGTCACGACTCTGCATTCCAGTTCGTTATTGAACGTGCGAAGCTACTGAGCGAAGTCACCCTTACCCTTCAGGCAGAAGGCGATCCTTCCACGAATTTGCTGAATGTGGAAGTAAAAGCTGCTTAATTGCTGGAACATCCTGTTAGACAACTAAACCTAAATGGTTTGACAATTAGTTGGTAGGGACAATCAGCAGCGAAGAACAAACGTTCAACGACTATTCCGTAAGGAAGTAGACAATATGTCGAAAGAGTAGCTAAGTCATTTTATATGACGAATGATATAGTCTCATCTCATAGGAAACTATGAGCTAAGAATAAACTAACTGGTTCAGCATGACCCTGAATGTGCTGCGCGACAAGGATAAGAACATGATGAAACTCGTAAAGTATTAATAATATTTTACACAACTCAACCCATATTCTATGGGCTAATGGGGCGAGAGAAATCTCGCCCCTCTTTTTTTTGACATTTTTCAATTTTTAGGGTATAATATAGAAAAAGATGAAAGGATTTTATTTATGACCCCGGCTCAAAAAGCTCGCTTAGTAGAAATTGACGCACAAATTGCGACTCTTCAGAAAGAAAAAGAACAAATCAATCCTTTTGCCAATCTAAAGTCTCTCTCTAATAAGGCTTTTGGTGAAGGATGGAGCGAACCGTATATTGTAAGTCAATGTTCTAATCTTATTCAAGACAATGGTAGTGGGCATGATTTATGCACGGCTGCGGGTGAGCAATGGGAAGTAAAATCTTCTCGTTTGCCTTGTGTGAGCATCACATTCAATCAATGTCATCCTTATGAATGTGATAAATTTCTCTTTGTATTATATGATACTATTGAAGGTGAAGTAATTATCTATCTTGTGCCGTCTAAAGATATCAAAGAGAAATTCCATTATTCTCGGCAGCATACTCACATGGCCGCGAAAGAAGATGCTGATTGTATATCGATTACTTATTCAGTGGCTAATAGGAAAATTTTGGAAGAAAACTACCGCGTAAAAGATTTTGAGGAACTCAATCGTCTGGCCGCGGCATAAATAGAGGTGGACCGTTGATGGCAAAGATTGCCTTAGACAAATATTACACAGAAGATAATTTAGCTAAATATTGTGTAGAGAAAACTTTTGAAATATTGGGGTCAGACTGGGATCGTATCATTGAAGCGGCTGCGGGAGCTGGAGCATATTTGAAATATCTTCCAGCGGGCACATTGGCTTATGATATTGCTCCAGAGGCAGACGGAATTATTCAAGCTGATTATAGAGAAGTGAAACTTCCTTATATGGAAAAATCCTTAGTAATCACCAACCCACCATTTGGACGCGCCAATAAATTAAGCGTTCAATTTGTAAAGGCAAGTCTCGCTCATAGTCCTTATCTTTCTTTCATCCAACCTATTAGCCAGCTAAATCAAAATCGCACGATGAAAGATACGGAATTGCTATATAGCGAGGATTTAGGCACACTGCCCTACGCGGGTCGGCCTGTTCATTGCTGCCTCAATATTTACCATTACTGTAAAGATGGACATAAGCAGGATTTTTCAATTCCTGGCATTACGGAATGCCGTCATATTTTTAGATCTGGCAAATATCAACATAGTGATGATATTCTGAATTATCCTTGGGATTTTCGTGTATGTGCTTGGGGAACAATTCATTTGTTGGGTGAAAATGAATTTTGTCCCAATGAGATAGTTTTCTCGGTTGATGATTCTATAAAAGACTGGCTACGTGAAAAATTGGAAAAATGTGATTATAAGGCTTTGCTAAGTTGTGTAAGCACCCCTAATCTGCCTGCTTGGAGATTGCGCAAATGGCTAAAAGAAGAATATCAAAAAGATTTCGGAGATGCTTAAAGCATCTCTTTTTATTTGGAGGTAAAGAAGATGACTATTCAAGAGCTTGGTGTGAAAACCCTTGAACACGTCACTATCAAGGCCCGCCAAAACACTGACTTGGGGTCAAAGATAGTAGAAAAAGGAGAACCTATAATTTACTTTGAAAATCTACAGATTGCCGTTCTAAGTGAGCGCAGCCGCATTATTGCGGCTCGCGGAGGTTTGCATAATGAAGCGCGTGTAGTATGGGAAGACCGCGGCGACACTGTATTTACTTTCTCCAATGGCACAATAAACCCTGTAAGTTTGAATTTTCTTTTGGAAGCTAAGGTAATTACAAAAAATGAAGGATTGGTTGTTCCATATGTAGAAAAAATTCTTCTGGATGACAATGGAGATGCGTATCTAACCTACCAAATCGCGCCCAATACTAAGTTTTTTGTTTATCAATATGACTTCAATAATATCCAGCAGAAACTTCATCCTACTGTGTCTAACTATACAACTGCGACTGGCGAGGCTGCGACAAAAATTTCTTGCGGGGCCGCCCATTCTGGTGAAGTAATCTTGTGCGATTATTACTTTATATATAGAAAGGAATCTGTTTCCTATTCTATGTCCAGAGAACGCTTTTCTTCTACATATCGTCTCGAAGCAACTTTTGAGCTAAAGGATGAAAATGAAGGCTTGATTCGCACAGGCGTAATTACAATGCCTAAAATCACTATTCTAAGTAATATCAATTTACGGATGGGTGAACGGGCAGACCCTATGGTTTCTACTTTCAATGTAATTGCTATGCCAGAAAATGTTTCAGACGCAATGGAGGAAGTGTGTAGGATTACCTATATAGACGAAGAAATTTGAGATAAAAGGAGGTAAAGGAGAATGGCGGATAGAAAGGTGCAAGAAATTACAATACCTATTGTATTCAAAACAGCAGCCAATGAATATGCGGCAATAACCAAAAATATTCAATAGGCCCTGAAAAATGTCGATGTGAATTCAGCAGTCGGCAAAAGAATGCAGACCGCCTTGCGTAATGCCCAGTATAAACAACTGTAGTTGGAGAATCTGGTATCCGGCGACTTTATAAACATCAAAGACTTGAATAAAGTCAATTCTTTGACAAGTCAATTGGAAACTACGCTGACAAAGATTCAAACAGATTTTGCAAGTATTGACGTAACGAATTTAACGCTTACGCCAACGGAGCTTGATTCTTGGAAGCGCGCGCAAAAAGAAGTCGAAAAATATGCCAAGACTATTAATGATGTAAAAAATGGCCAAGCAACAATTGGCGTGCTGTTTTCTGGAAATGATAAGAAACAACCGAACCAAGCGGGTATAAAAGATACAGCCACATTGGGTAGTGCAATAGAGTAGGCTACTGAGAAATACCGTGAATTAAAGACAGAGGCAAAAGACGCTGAAAAGGCTTTAAGAGAAGCAAATGCGCAATTAACAGCTGCACAGGAGAAGGCTACAGGACTTCAAAAGAAATCAGAAGCCTCTGTTAAACAGGATACCTTAAAAGGTGTTTTTGCAAATCGTGCAAAAAATACTCAAACTGCTTCAGTAAAAATGCTCACGGCTTTGAGCGATACCGCAAAAAATCGTGCTCAAGGCGCTGCTATTAATGAATCTAATATTAATGATGTTTTTAAGCGGACTTTCGCAGATGTTTTTCAAGTAGATAAAGTAACTGGACAATTTACGAATCAGTTTAGAAACAATGGACGAAATATTCTTACTTATTATTTGCAAGCACTGGGCCTTGATGAAAACGGTATTAAAGACATTCAGGAAAATGTTGAAGATAAAGTAGGAAGAGTCCGCGAAATAATTAAGAATGCTTTAACAATTGACCAAATGACTGGTAAGAATGGCGAAGTCAGAAATCCTTATTATCGACCAGCACAAGCGGCCGTGAAAAATTGGTGGGAGACATATGCCAAAGAACCAGCGATGGAAAATTGGAGGAGTCAAAGAGACGCCGCCAAAGCACAAGTTACAGTTAGAAGTGGTGCTGTAGGTAAGGCACAAGATACTTTGGATGCGGCTAATGCTAAACTTTCATCTCAAGATGTTGTTGTCCAGCAGCTTCAAGCTATGCAAGCCAATCTTCAAACGAAAGTAGACGAATTATCGGCTGCACTTAATGCGGCTATGCAACGAGTGGATGAGCTTGAATAGCAGCTTCGCGATAAATATGCCCCTGGCGGCACAGATTACGGCACATAGGCCCGCGGCATCAATACGAGAGTCCTATCTACATCTCAATCAGAGAAAGAAAGAGTCGCCGCGGAACAAGCACAAAAAGATGCGGCCAACTTGGCGCAACAAGAGACAGAGCAATTTCAAAATCGTTTGCAGATGTCTCTTAAGCAATGGATGGGCTTCTCTCAAATTATAAATATCGTCAGAAATGGCATACGCAATGCTTATCAGGATATCCAAAACCTTGATAAGGCTATGACAAATATCGCTGTAGTTACGGATATGAGTGTATCCGACCTGTGGGGCAAAATCAATGAATATATGAGTATTGCTCAACAGTATGGTGTAACTACGTAGGGCGTATATGAAGTCAGTTAGCTATTTTTTCAGTAGGGGTTGGGAGCTGCTGACGTAATGGAACTCACGACAGAAACCCTCAAAATGGCGCGCATTGCCGGCATGAATTATGCCGAAGCAGCCGATGCTATGACGGTGGCTTAATTACCACGATAGGCCACGTAAAAAAACTTGAATTAGCTGGGAAATCTTAAAGGCCATTATACTTATATTATTCTCCGCTATAATTTGACTTTTTGTAAAATTGTAGTATAATATAAGTGACGAAAGTAGAAAAAAATAATGGCATGAGTCATGGCCTTGGCCTAAAACTTATATAATAGATAATCAGCGTCTAAGGAGGCTAATATATGAGTCAAAAATGGACGGTAGAAAAATATCAAGAACGAATTAATATATTCTTTCCTCATTGGA
>ERZ1034878.194-NODE-194-length-34089-cov-61.946318_pt1 | contig 34089 bp, 40 predicted proteins | sample MGYA00520593_ERZ1034878 | MGnify/ENA primary metagenome ERZ1034878 (study PRJEB33766, sample SAMN09781724) | gut metagenome | biome: gut microbiome | host: Homo sapiens | place: Madagascar | study: EMG produced TPA metagenomics assembly of the PRJNA485056 data...
AGGTGTCAGCCAAAGGCTGACGGAGGGAGTCTTTCCGCCCTCATTTCCGCCGCCGTCTCCCGGCAGCAGAAATCAAACCGGAAATTTCCTCGTTTTTCCTCTTGCAAGTGTCACGGTATCGTGATATAATATAGTCAGAAACGAAAGGAGGCAATATCATGCCGGTAATCGCCCGATTTTATGGGATCATCGTGAAGATGTATCTTCTCGGCGGGGAGCATAATCCCCCGCACGTCCACATTCTCTATGGGGAAAAGAACGGTGTCCTTGATCTCAATACGCTCACGTTCAAAGAATGCGACCTCCCCGCAAAGGCCCGCGCGCTCGTCCTCGAATGGGCTTCCGCGTACCAGCAGGAGCTTCTCACCATGTGGAAAACGCAGTCGTTCCGCGTGCTCCCGCCTCTGGAATGAGGCCGGGAGCTTTCCGTAAAGGAGGTATCTCATGTTTCACAAGCTCAAATCCGTCACGCCGCTTCCGGACTATACGCTCCTCGCCAATTTCTCGGACGGCTCCGTGAAATCCTACGACTTCCGCCCGCTCCTCGACCGCATGGAGGTCTACGCCCCGCTGCGGGAGTCTCCCGCGTTCTGGGCATCCGCCTCCGTCGATCCCGGCGGCTACGGCGTTTCGTGGTCGGACGAGATCGACATCTCCGCCGAGGAGCTGTGGGAGCACGGCGTCGCCGCCGAAAGCCCGTTCTCCGGTCTTCTCTCGTTCGCCGACGCCACCGGCCTATGGGGTCTCAGCGAAAGCGCCCTGCGCAAAGCCGTGGAATACCGTAAGCTCACCGTCGGCGTCGATGTCCAGAAATTCGGCAAGCAATGGGTCGTCACCCGCTCCGCCATGGAACGCGAGTACGGCCGTCCCTCTCATTAACTCCCGTCATACGCCGCCGCCCGCCGGTCTCCCGGCGGGCTTTTTTTCGCATTTCAGATGGTGTAGCAGATGTTCTCGAATTTCTTGTAGGCGTCCAGATAGATCTCGTTCTTGCCCTTGTTGTATGTGACTTCGTAATACATACCATCCGGCAGCGTCGTCGAGAGAAGCGCCTTCGCGTTCCCGAGAATGTAGGCGTTCCATACCACAAACACCTCAAATGCCGGCGCTTCGTCCGTTTTGTCCAGATGGTCAGCGGTATACTCCCGCACGAGTTTCTTTGCCTTTTCCGTAAATTCCGTGTTGCCCATGTCCTTCTGTTCCTCCTTCCTTTGAAAATAGTTCATCGGCGTGTCCGGATAGCAGAAACAGCATGGCTTGTTACCCATTGCGCTCGGCGGCCAGTTGACGCACTCTTCGCAGCTCATTCGCAGAGCATCCAGTCTTCCGCCAGCATGTCCGCCTGACTCGCCAACCAGCCGATCTGCTCTCCCCGCGTCCCGCAGAACACGATGGCCTTGCTGCCTATGTCCTCATGGTACGCATTGCGCGGCTGCGCGTCCGTGGCGCTGTAGTAACGGATGTCTATCGCCAATTCGATGTGCTGATCTCGTCCGTTCCACCCGGCCCGGCGCACTTTCATCCCGCGCTTGACATACTTTATCGCCTCGCTGAAGGAGAAGCGCGCTATGCCGCCGAGCGCCGGGCAGTTTTCAAGCCCGGCAATCACCCACTCGTCCGACAGGACGTTCAGCAGTGTGTATTCCACGACCTGCGTCTCGCGGATGTCCATTTCCTTTCCTTCTTTGGTGTGCATGATGATGGTCCGCTTTTCGGCATCCCATCGCCAGAAGCCGCCCCACGACGGCAGCTTCACCGCCTCCCCGTGTTTCATTGCCTCGAGTGCATTTTTGAAATCCATGTTTTTATCCTCCTTGTTTTTTATTCCTCCGGCGCGTCCCAGTCGCACCAGCTCATTGCCTCCAGATGCCGCCACTTTCGGAGCGTCGCCTCGCTGTCCGTGTCCTCTCGCGGTCGATAGCCGCGGCGGTACAGCCGCTCGCCGGTGTCGCCGTCCTCCTGCCGGACGATCCCGCCCGGCGTGATCGCATACCGGCGCACGTCCAGATTTGCTCCGCGCGGTACTACGCCGACAATCTCGCCGTTTCTCTTCTGCATCAGAAAATTCAGCCCCAGCCGCAGCCCGGTCGGACGGATCTCCTCGGTGTGTGTTTCTCCAACATATCCGTTGATCTCCTCACCGACCGTCTCCGGCAGCTCCGGCTGCACGAGATAGCCGCCCTTGTTCCGCACGATCCGCACCGTGTCGTTCTCCGGGATGTAGCCGAGCATCTCCACCAGCGCGCCAAGCGTCCCGCGCAGCCGCTCCCGCAGGCCGTCCATCGGCACGACCGCCATCCATTCATATCCGAGCGCCGTGAGCGTCTCGCCGTTGCAGTAGAGCGTCAGCCCGTGCTTCGTCTCCGTCCTCAGCGCCCGCTCCAGCGCCGCATCATCAAACGCCATTATCCGCACCTCCCGATCAGCGTTTCCAAGATCTTCTTCGTCCCCGCGAGCAGCTTGTCCGCCGTCTCGCCGTCCGTGCTCTTCATCACATGCAGCTTTTCCACAGCCAGATTGAAGTTCTCCTGCGCGAGCTTCACGAGTAAAATCACCTCGTTTGCCCCGCTCTGCGCGGCCGCCAGCCGCTTCCGCAGCTCCTCGGCCTCGGCCCTGGCCTTTTCCGCCGCCGCGCCCGCGCTCTTTCCGGCGTCCCTCGCGGCGCTCTCCGCGGCTTTCAGCTTCTTTTCGAGCTCCGCCACGGCCTTTTTCTTTTCCTCCGCGGCGGCGGCCTTCGCCTCCTCCACGGCCCTCTGCACCGCCGTCTCGTCAATGGCGACCTCCACCGGGCGGCTCTCCGCCTCGCGCAGCATTGCCTCCATCTTCTGCGCCGCGTCCTCGGCGTCCTCGCGCTTCACGCGCTGATCCTCCAGCGCGTCCTTCGTCTCGGCAAGCTCGGCCTTGGTGTCCCGCAGCGCCTTCTGCGTCTCTCCGAGCTCCCGGTCCGCCGTTTCCAGATGCTTTCGCGCCTCGTCCCGCTCGCGGATCGCCTCCTCCAGATCGCGGGCCGAAATATGCTCGGCGTCCACCTCGCGGGCGAAGTCCTCCCGCTCCTCCTCCGGCACGGCAAGAAGCCGCAAAGCATTGGAAACACTGATTTTTCCCAACGTTGGGAAAATGTTCTCCACGCCCAGAAGCGACCCCTGCGCAGATCCGTACTCGTTGTAGAGCTTGATGAAGCGGTAAGCGCTCGACTTGCTGATCTCCGTCTCGCGCTCCACCCATCCGGCAAAATCCTCGCCTACTTTGTCCTTCGCAAGCTGTAGCCGGTACCCGATCTGGATGCCGTATTCCAGCACCATCTGCCGCGCCTGCCGCGTCAGCAGCCGGATCTCGCCGCCGAGCTGCTCCGGCGTCATATCCTCCGTTTTGATAAGATCATTCACGCTGCGCTTGTCCTCCGTTTCCGGCCGGAGCGTATCCACTCCAGCCATGTATTTTCAAAGTTCCGTACCTCGTCGGTGCGCGCACAGTTGCACATGCCCCGGTTTTCCGTCACCGATAGCTTCTTCTCGTTGAAGTTGAGCGTGTACCACGGCTCATCCGGCTTGTCCTTCCGCCGGATAAAGAAGATCGTGAGCTCGCCCCGCGCGTGCCGCTCGGCGTAGGAGGCGACGCAGTGGTGCAGCGCCTTTCCCTCGGCGATGAGCTCCTCCTCCGTTTCACACGGTCGGATGAGAATGTCCCCGTCGGCGAAGGCGTACTTTTTCATGCGCTCATACCGCTGTTGAAAAGCCTCCCGCCGTTTCTCGGCGGCCTCGGCCTTCTGCCGCTCCTGCATCTGATCGTGCGCCCGCTTGAGATTCTGCGGCCACATCACGTCCCGCTCGGTGAGATCCTCGCCGAGCCTTTCGGCCATCGTCCAGTAGTCCAGCAGATACCCCGGCCACAGCCGGCTTTTATACCGCGCCGCCTGCCTGTCAAGATACCTCTCGGCCTTGCCCGGCAGCACCCCGCGCTTCAAAAAGTCCTCCTGCTGCCCCTCCGTCACCTTCGTGACCTCCTCGCCGAGACGGCAGGGAACGTTATATTTCCGTGCGAGCAGCAGCGCCTTTATGCGTTTCAGCGCGTCCTCCGCGCCGTTGAAGTAGTTGAGTTCCTCCTTCGTCAGCCGCAGCAGCTCGTGCGGCTTTTTCCTTTTCCAGTCCACGCCGTGCAGCACGTCGGTCTTCTCCGACCAGTTTTTGTTATACACCAGAGAGCGCTTCCCCTCGGCGATGAGAGCCGCCGAGAGCTTTTTGGCGTTCGGCGCCATCAGCGCCTCGGCGTTCCTGTGCCGCTGCCATATCTTCATCCATGCGACCGGGAAGCGGTATTCCGTCTCCACGCCCATATATGTCTCGAGCTTGCAGTTGGCGCACACCGTCTGCGCGTATATGTTCGCCAGCCCCTCCGGGCAGTACACGAGATCCACGTCGAACATCGTGTCGGCAAACCGCTTCCGCTCCTCCCAGCCGGGGAGAATGTAAGTCGAGGACATGAATTTCTGCCAGTGCCGCCAGCGCGCGGCGCTCGTCCCGCCGAAGGCGTATACCTCCCACGGGTCAACGCGCCATGTGACGCGCCCGCTCTTCTCCACGTCCCGGCACACCCGCCAGAGATAGAGCAGCAGCTTCCCGCCCCGCGCCTCCGCCGTCATCGGCCAGACGTACCGCGCAAGCCGCTGCGCCGAGGACACATGCTTCGCCTCGACCTCCTCGCCGCACATCGGGCAGGCGAGCTTGTCGCCGCTTGCGAGCTCGTCCCCGCTCACCGGATGCAGAAACCCGAACGGTGCGCTGTATCCCGCGTGCCCGCAGCCCCCGCCCGGCACATAGTAGAGCTTCACCGTCTCCCCGCACGCCGAGCATACGGCGTCCACGCACTTGTGCCGCAGCCCCGTCAGCGGATCCGTCTGCCAGCCGGCGCGGTATATGAAATAGTCCCGCCATTGGAGATCCTGCGCCTTGATCCAGTCCAGCAGCCCCTCCGGCGGCGTTTCCGAGAGCGTCATAAAAACGCCCCCAGATCAATGATTTCCGAATCCCCCTTGCCTCCCCTAACAGGGGAGGTGTCAGCGGAGCTGACGGAGGGGTTCAGCCCGTAAAACTCCCGCAAGATCCTCTCGGCCTCCACCGGCGTCACGCACGCAAAGCTCCCGGTCTTGTGCGCGTCCGCGTAGGCTTTGATCTTCTTCTCGGCCTGCTGAATGCTCATCTCCGGGATATCGAGATCCTTGTCGAGCAGCTCCGCGCTCTCCGGCTCGCGCCGTGCCATGTCCTTGAGCTGCTCGCCCACCATCCACGCGGCGGTGCGTCCCTTTTCCTTCGCCTGCTGCCGCTCGATCTTTTCCACAGCCGACATACACATCCGTCCTTTCTTCGGCCTGCCATCATCAGGCATGGGCGGCCATCCCCATACGACGGGCCTTCCGCCCGTTTCGGCTAAAAGATATGCCCCAGCACCGCGAGCAGCGCCGCCGCAGCGGCGCACGCCCCGCAAGCCCACAAAACCCGCTCCTTCATTCCTCGATCACCTCAAGCCCGTAGGCTACCGCCACGTCATGCTCAATGCGGCAGCCCCGTGCATCCTGCCACCCTCGGCAGAAGTAGACAGCGTGGCAAAAGCTCATCTTTTCCAATGACTTTGCAAGGAAGTGAAGAGAGATTTGGACAACGCCCTGACCCTCCAATTTCTCCTTGCCGTGCCATGCGCCTGTAAAAAACGTGTTCACAACGTAATACCCGCGCTGTTCCAGCTCGGCGATAGCTCGATTTCGTGTATCGTCAATTTCCCATGTTGATCTCCCCGCCATCGGCTGCGAGATCATGGCCAGTTTTTTCATCTCAGCTCCTCCTTCATCTCCACAATCCGCTCCGCAATCCTCACGCACTTCTCCTGTCCGGGGCAGGCCGTAAACGGACACGCCCGGCAAAGCTCGTCCACCGCCCGCACCCACAGATCATGCTCCATTCGGTTCATTTGCATCGTCGTTGCCTCCCGGTTGTTCAATAATTCGATATTCCTTTTCTTTTCCGTTTGGAATCATCTTTTGCAGCTGTTCTCTTTCCTCACACATGGCGATCTGCGCCCAGCGGTAGCCTTGAAAGCACCGATTTTTCGTAAGGTTTTCTCTGGGAATGAAAAGCCGTTTTCTTTCAAGGACATACATTTTTGTCGCCCCTCTTCATCCGTCCGCCCTCCTGTTCCACCGTCTCTCGATCTCAAGCCTTGCCTGCCGCACGGGGTCCTTCGTCCACGGCGGCGCCGGATACAGCGTGTGCATCTCCGCGCCGCAGTGCGGGTTCCCGCAGCGGATCGTAGCGATGTAGGTCCCCATCGGATGCCCCTTCGCCGGGGCTATGGAGCGCCGCGCCTCCGCGCCGCAGAACGGGCAAGCCTTCATCCGTGCCGCCCGCCTCTCTGGAGGATCGCCGCGTCCGGCAGGCGCATCCACCGGCAGATGTCTGCGGCGAATGAGGCGTAGCCGTAGAGCGCGAACAGCGCCTCGATGATGCCGAACCCGCGCCCGTAGCGCCATATGAAGTAGATCACCGCCGCCAGAAGCGCCATCACCATCGTTGTGATAAACATTGCTTTGCTCCTGCTCATTTCGTTTTCCTCTCTCTCTTCTTGTTCGGGCAGAAATGGAATTTGTGTGCCGCCCCGCACATTTCGTCCTCCTCGCACTCGATCACCGGCAGCGGCGTGCCGCTGTTGGTGTAGAGCGTCACCATGTCGTGGCTGCTCTCCGTCGCCCGGCGGAAGCGGTACGGCGTCAGCGACGCCTCCACGCACAAAAGCCCCCGCGGCCCCGTCACGAACAGAACCGGCCGTCCGCAGTACTTACACTTCGTCTCCTTCGGAATCATTGAATTTCTCCTTTCTTTCTAAGGCTCCCTTGTGCAAAGGGAGCTGTCGGCGCAGCCGACTGAGGGATTGTCGTCCCCGCCGCAGCGCTCGTCCTTCCTGCACCACTCCGGCGTCCTCACGCTGTCCGGATGCGGATTCCCGTCCCGCACAACGTGCAGCACTCGCCCGAACCTGTCGCCGTTCCCGGTGTACAGGCAGCGCACCGCCTGCTTCCCCTGCGGCCACTGGTCCAGCGCGATGTGTGGACATCCCCTGCACGTTTTCATTCCTTCGCCCTCTCTTTCTGCGTCGGGAGTCCCATCCCGTTTCGCGCCCGCCATGCGGACATCGTCGAAACGCCGAGCTCCTTCGCAATGTGCGGATCGTCCATCCCGGCCTCCCACAGCTCCTTCAGCCGCACTCGGTCGATCTCCTGCCGGTATCTCGGCTGGAGTCCCGCGCCGTGCCGCCACTTTTGCACCGTGTCCGGGTTGCATCCGATTATGCGTGCAATCTCCCGGTCGTTCTTGCCCTCATCCCAGAGCGCCCGGAACTGCTTCCAGTCGTAAAGCCGCCCCGCTCGCTGCTTCGGTTCCCTCCTCTGCAGCACGACCGGCTGCGCCCGTACCCGCAGCGCCGTCCCCGGCTTATAAAGCCCGCATTTCCTCGTGATGTCCGCCTCGCCCAGGCTCGTCTTGGTCTCGCCGGTGATAAAGAAGTAGTTGCAGCTCCCGTCAGACCCGCTCACATTGCCGGAATGATACCTGCACTGCGTCCGATAACAGATGTATTCGTCCTTCAAAACGGCAGCACCGCCCCTTCCTCCACGAGCTGAAAGGCACTCTCATTGTCCCAGCTGTCGTCCGGGTGCCCGATCCCCCAGATCTGCGCATTGTCGAGATAGTTCTTCCCGAAGTGCGCGATAAACTCCTCCCGGCTCCAGTTCTGCTCGGTCATCGCCTTGTGCTGTCCGTACTGGTGCAGAAGCTCCGCGGTCTTGCCGGAGCGGTGCGCGCTGTCCGCGTCGATCCGGTGGCACCACGGGCACAGGTGCACCGTGAGGCCGTACTTCGTGGAAGCAGGCCGCCGGGCCCCGCCGAAAAGGTGGTGCTCCTCAAGCTGCTCATAATTCCCGCACAGAAAACAAATGCCCTTCATCGTTCTTAGTCCTTTCAAAAATGTCTCCCGAAGCTCCCTTGCCTCCCCTAACAGGGGAGGTGTCAGCGAAGCTGACGGAGGGGTTAAGCCTCCCTTGTGCAAAGGGAGGTGGCGGCGTCGCCGCCGGAGGGATTGTCCCCCCTACTTCGTCGCTTCCAAAATCCGCGCCGCCAGATCGTCCACGCGCCACTTCTTCTTTGTGCCGCGCTGAAAGCATGGCAGCCCGTCCAGAAACTCCGCGACGATCCTCCGGTTCTCAATTCCGAGATACCGCCCGATCTGCGTCATGTCGGCGTATCGCGCGCCGCCCGTGCAGTGCTCCGTGAGATCCGCCTCGATCTTCCTCTGCTCCGCCGGAACGGCCAGCCGTACTCTCGGCATTTACCCCGCCTCCTTCTCGTCCTTCTTGGTGTTCTCGGTCGCGCCCGCTCCGAGCACGAACCCGACGCACAGACTCTGCTGCATCGGCGGCAGCGTTTCCAGCTTCCGCACGGCGTCCTCGATCATCACTTTGATTTCCTCGCTCATGTCCTCACCTCCTTACATGCACACCAGCAGCACCGCCGCCACCGCCGCGGCCGCTGCCGCTATCGCCCATACGAGAAGGACGATCTCCTTCTCCAGCGCCGCCGCACGCTTCTCCAGCGCGTCCGTGCGCCGTTTCAGCTCCTCTATCTCCGGGTTCATAAGCATCCACAGCGGCATTCCCCGCTCGGTATCCGTCAGCTTGCCCGCCATGCCGTCGCAGCCGTCGGCGATCTTGTCATATGTAACGCCGTTCGGTACCTTCATTCGCATTGCCTCCTACCTCTTGTTTTTTCCCCGCCGTTTCTGATATAGTGAAATATTCAGAAAAGGAGGTATGTTTTATGTCCCCGATCGAAAAGCACCTGCAAGGGCTTCTCGAGCTCTCCCCGGACAGCTGTCCCGTGTGTCTGGAGGATACCCCGCTCACGGAGAAGGAAATGCATTCTCTCGCGGCGCAGGGCCTCATCCAGAAGCACGACCGCCCGGACGGCGGCTGGTGGGTGAATCCCACGGACGATGGCCTTCTCTATTTCATTCGTAAAAAAGAAAGCCGTCGTGCCGTCCTGTTGAAAATGCTTGCTTCCTTCGCCTCCGGCGTCGCTTCCGCTCTGATTGTTGAGCACCACATGGAACTTTTCCGTTTCTTCGTCTCGCTCTTCCGTGGCTAACGAAGCAGCAGCCTCACCGCGGTCACGAGAAACGCCCCCGCGAGACCGGCCAGCACGGCGACCGCCGTTTCAAGCGCTTCCGCTTTCCATCGCAGCCGGATCAGCTCTTTTCTCATCGCGTCTACAGTCTCTTCCAGCTCCTCAAGCTTCTCTTCCACCCCGCTCACCCCCTCCCTTCCGTTGCATCGCATTGTGTTTGCTTTCCGCCTCCGTTCTGATATACTGAAATATTCAGAAAGGAGGTGATTTTCATGGACGGATACGGCCTTTCCCTTGCCAAGAAGAGAGAGCGCGCATACGCCGAGATCGAGCGCCAGAAGAAAGAGGCCGAGGCCGCCGAGCGTGAAGCTCGCCGCGAGCAGCGGGAAATCGAGTCCAACGATGCCGCGAAGCGTTCTGCCGACGCTTCCGAGCGTTCCGCTCGTTCCGCGGATCGAGCCAACGTCATTTCCGTTATCGCGCTTCTCTTTGCGCTTGCCTCGCTCGTCATTTCCGTGCTGAAATGACAGCCGCCACCGCTGCGGCGGCCAATACCGCAATGGCCGCCGCGCGCCGGTTGGCGTGCCGGATCGCCTCGTCCCGCTCCCGGTATTCCTTTATCTGAGCTTCGTACAGCTCATCCAGCGTCTTTGCGTAATACTCGGCCTGTTCCTTGTTCAGCGATTCCAGAAACTCCATTTCCGTCATCTCATCCCCTCCTTCCTGCGTTGCATCGCTTTGTGATTCTGTGACCACTATAATTGCGTTTGTTGCATTTGTCAAGTCCTTTTTGTGCGTTTGTTTCATTTTTTCTTGACTTTTTGTGTAACGCCTGTTAAAGTGTCCTCGAAAGGAGGTGCTGCCTATGTCCGTTGGAAGTCGCATCAAAGAGCTGCGCAATTCTCTTGACCTCACGCAGCAGAAGTTCGCCGACCGGCTCGGCATCCAGCGTGGCGCCATTGCAAACTACGAATTGGAGCGAAACGTTCCCATCGATGCGGTGATCTCGCTGATCTGCCGCGAATTCAATGTGCGGGAATCCTGGCTCCGCGATGGCACCGGCGAGATGCTCGAGCAGCTCACCGAGGATGAGGATCGCGCCCGCTTCTTCGGCGGCCTGTCCAAAGAGAGCGCCTCGCCTGAGGTGCTCGCGTTCATCGACGCCCTGCGCAAGACACCCGAACCAGCCATCCGCGCCGCGCTTGAGTTCGTCTGCAATGTCTACGAGTCCTACAACGCCCTGCAAAAAGAAAAAGAGAACGGAGATTGACCTCCGTTCTCTTTTTTATGTTGACAACGTGTATATTATGTAATACAATGTATATACAAATATTGAAAGGAGCTGATAGTATGGCAACCACGGTTATGAATATCCGTATGGACAGCGAGCTCAAGAAGCAGTTCGAGGCGTTCTGTGCCGATATGGGGCTTTCCGTCACCGCCGCCGTCACCGTCTTTGCGAAAAAGGCCGTCCGCGAATACCGCATCCCCTTTGAGATCGGCGCGGAGATCCCGAACGCCGAAACGAGAAAGGCGATCGAGGACGCCGAGGCCGGCATCGGCTTGAGCGGCCCGTTCCATTCCGTCGCGGATCTGATGGAGGCGCTCAATGCTGACGATTAAGTTTCAGGCAGCCTTCCGCCGGGACTATAAGCGCATCGTCCGCCGCGGCTATGACGTGCGCCTGTTGGAAAACGTTGTGCAGCTTCTCGCCGAGGAAAAGCCGCTCCCGGAAAAGAACCGCGACCACGCGCTCTCCGGCGACTATATCGGCTGCCGCGAGTGCCACATCACGCCGGACTGGCTGCTGATCTACGAGATATCCCATGGCGAGCTGACGCTCTGTCTCACCCGTACCGGCACACACAGCGATTTGTTTGACTGACAGAAGGAACCCGTCGGAATTTCCGACGGGTTCTCTCTTTACCTTTTTCGTTACCTCACGAAGATGGTCTTGTAGGGGAGGGGCTCTGCTCCTCCCGTCGCTACATCATCCCCAGCACGAAGAAGTACACCCTCCGCAGCTGCCGTATGTCCATCCGTCGCAGCATCCGCACGATCTCCTCGATCTTCGTCTCTTCCATTTCTTCCCCCTTGTCATTTTGTTGCATTTCTGGTTATTCTCTTGTATATTCTTACAAATTTATATATTTTCCGTGCCGTTCTGCCGCGGATAGTGCTATAGTGTAGGCGAACGCCCGGGGGAAGCCGTGCCACAGACCCGCCCCGGACGTCTGCCGCAGGGCGTCCCGCTCGCCCTGCTGTTACTGCATCGTAACAGACCGGCGCAAGATCCGAAACCGAACGCTTTGCGGGCGAGCCGGAGTTCAGCTTTTTCGACACGAATATATCCCGGTTCACCCCGAAAATAACGAAAGGACGGAGAACATGAACGAAATGGACGTGCTGAAAAACCGCTGGCGGGAGGCCAAGGGCACACGCACCTTCCCGGACATTGCCGAAGCCGCCGATCTGTCGCCGAGCACCGTGGAGTACGCCTTTTCCCCGAAATCCACGAACCCCAGCATTGATACGGTCGTGCGCATCTCCCGGGAGCTGCACGTCTCGCTCGATGAAACCTTCGGCATTCTCTCCCCGAGCGGCCGTGCGGAAACGGAGCTTGCCCGGCAGGACGCCTCCCACTGGAAGGCGCGGTACGAATCCGCCGTCCGGGATATCGAATATCTCCGCACCGTCATTCTGATGCTCGGCGTGTTCTTCTTTGTTCTGGTCATCTGGTGTGTGACGCTGGACCTTCGGTGCGCGGATATCGGCTTCTTCCGCGGCGAGTGGAACTTCATCGCGGTATTCTCGATGGTCTGTTTTGCGATCGCCGCGCTTATGGTCGTCCTCGTCATCATTCGTGTATACCGCCGCCACCGGCAGCGCAAAGGAGAAAATGAATGAAGTGCTGCAACTGCTCCCGCGAGATCCCGGAAAACTCGCTGTACTGCAACTGGTGCGGAAAGAAGCAGCTCCGCGAAAAGGAAAAGAAGCTCAAGATCCCCGCTCCCCGGCAGCTCCCCTCCGGCAGCTGGACGGTTCAGCTCCGCCGCGAGGGCGTGAACGTCACCGAGCCCACGGAGGAAGCATGCCGCACCAAAGCCCTCGCCATCCGCGCCGGGTTTCTTGAAGCGGAGAAGGCACTCCCCCGGCTCACGCTCGGGCAGCTCCTTGATAAGTATCTGGAAGACCGTCCCATGCTTTCGCCGTCTACCAGGCGAAGCTATCAATGCATCCGCAACAGCGCTTTTCCCGGCTGCATGGATAAGGATATCCGCTCTATAAACTGGCCGCGCGCCGTTGCATCAGAATCACAGCGCGTCGCAAAGAAAACCCTGAAGAATGAGCTCGGCTTTGTTGCCGCCGCCTACAAGGAGCAGAAAATACCGTTTGACCCCGTGGATCTCGGCGTCGTCCCAAAAGCCGATACTCCGTGGCTGGACTATGCACAAATACTAACCTTCGTGGACGCGATCCGCGACACTCCCGTCGAGCTTCCCGCGCTCCTTGCGCTGCACTCTCTCCGCCGCTCGGAGATCTTCGCGCTCCGCCCGGAGGACATCGATCTCAAAGCCGAGACGATCTCCGTCTCCGGCGCTACGGTCTATACATCCTCCGCCGAATGGATACGCCGGGAAGAGAACAAGAGCGCCCGCTCGCAGCGCGTCGTCCCCATCGTGATACCCCGGCTTCTGGAAATCCTGCAAGATCACAACGGTGATATATGCGCGCTCGGCGACGGCGTGCGGCGGCAGATCAACCGGATCTGTGCCGCAAACGCTCTCCCGGAGGTCGGCCTGCACGGTCTGCGCCGCAGCTTCGCTTCCCTCGCCTATCATCTCGGATGGTCGGAGGAAGAAACCATGCGGCACGGCGGCTGGAGCGACTGGAAAACCGTTCATGATTTTTATCTTCGTCTTTCGGAAAAAGATCTTTCCAAGGCCGCGAAGAAAATGCGCCGGTTCTATTCCGTTAGTAAATCCGTTAGTAAAAAAGGGTCAAAAAACGCTCCAAAACGTACATCTGCCATACCATCCAGCGCAGAATAACAGCACGCCAAAACGCCGAAAACCCCTTGAAATTGCTCGTTTTTCGAGCATTTCAAGGGGTTTTCCCATGGAGCGGATAATGGGAATCGAACCCATCATGTACCGCATAAAAGTATTGAAATCACAAGCTTTTCTCGAATTCGTTAGTAAAATCATAAGCAAAACAGCTCCGTTATAAGCGGCTCTATTTTTTATTTCCCGTCATAATGTCGCCGGGCTTCTTTTCCTCGTTCTTGCAGAAAAAGAGAGAGCCGCCCTGTCGAGAAGCTCCCTCTTTCGCCGCGTAAGATCGCTTAACTGCATAGCCGCTCCTTTCTTTCGGAGCGCCCGTGGTGGCACACGCTGCAAGCGTCACAAGGCGCGTTTTCTGCGCTTTGTCCGGCTCCCCTTTCGGGGAGCCTTTTTTTACTTCAAGCTCGGCAGCTTCCCGTACTTCAGGAAGTAATCGATCGGGCTGCCCTCCTCGACGTACACCGTCCGGTTCCCTGCCTTGAGCGCCTTCCTCTTTGCCTGCGTCACGGCTTTCTGAATGTCCGTCCCGCTCGCCGTCTTCGTGAAGTCCGCGATCACGTTCCCGCTCACCTTCGGCGTTTTGGACGTTCCGCCCGCCTTCGCGGAGGATGCCGTGCCGGACTTCGGGATGATGATCTCCTGCGCTTTCGGCGTCGGGGCCTTGAGCGCCGTCCTCTTTCCTCTCCCGCGCCGGCCTCCGGAGCCGCCCGAACCTCCGTTCCACTTCTGATTCCTCGCGCTTTTCGCGGTGTACCCTGCGGCAATGTAAAGAGCGTCCTTCTGCTCCGGCGGAATGTCCAGGCTGTTGATGTACTCCACAACTTTTGCCTTCTTCGATCCGGAAATGCTCTTGCCGTTCTCGTCCTTGTCGGCGTGCATCTCCTTTGTGGCAAAATAGTAGTCGTAGTACGTCTCGTAGGAAACGCCCTTGGCATACGCGGCGCGGGCCTTGTCGTAGACGTCCGCGTTGTAGGTGCGCAGCGCATACTCCGCGCCGAATACCTCGCGGTTTGCTTCGCGGTATACGATGGCGTCCATGCGGCTCTCCGCCTGGTCCTCGGTGATCTCATACCGCTCGGCGTACTCGGCAATGGCCGCGTCGTTGTCTGTCGAGAGCTCCGGGTGCGCCTTGAGATAGTCGTTCACCGCCTCGCGGTACGGCTCGGCCTGCGCGATGATCTCCTTCTGCCGCTCGATGAGCTGCGATTTCAGCGCCCGGACAAGCCGGTTCTTCTCGCCGTCCGAAAAGCTCTTGTCGTTCTGAATCGCGCGGATCTGCTGGTAGTAGTCGTTCACCTCGTCCCCGGCGTGGGAGACGTATTTCCGCGTGATGCCCGCGCCGATGTCGCCGTCGTTCGCGTCGTACTTGAGCTCGTCCAGAAGATCGTAGTACTTGCCGGTGGTCTTGTTTGTGCTCGTGGTGTCGATGGTGAACGCCGCCATGGGCGCAGCCAGCAGCTTGCTTTTCGCGCTCGTTGCCGGTGTCATCAGCGGCAGCAGAATGTCGCCGATCACGCCGGAGTACTGATCCAACAGATAGTTGACCTTTTTCGGCGACACCTTGAACAGCTTTCCGATAGCCTTGGAGAGCTCGTCCGTTTTCTCGTCGTACCGCTCCTCCGGACGGTAGTTTTGCAGACGGTCGCTCTCGATGTTCCCGCCGTACCACGTCGTGCCGGGGTTGTCCGGGTTCGTGAGCTTTGCCTGCGTCCACGCGGTAGCAATATTCTGGTTGAAAATGTCCGTGGGAGCAATGTTGCTCTTGATGACCTCGAACACGTCGGAGAACTTCACGTCTTCGCCCTTCTGTTTTTCCTGCGTGTACACAGCGGCAGTGCTCAGTACAGCGATAGCGCGCCCCTTTGGTATCTTGATCCAGTACCCGTCGCCGAACAATTTTCCGGCGTTTATAAGATAATAGTTCGCCTTCGTGTTGGCCGGGATATCGTCCCATTCGTCATCGTCGCGGTACGCCAGCGCGTTGAGCAAGGCCGGGGCGATTCCCATCAATGCCGCTTTCAGAATGAGTGAGCCTGCCGCCTTCACGCTGCGGGTCTCCGTAGCGTTCCGGATGAACTTATCAAAGCCCTGCACGGACGGGTTGAGGAACGGCACGAGATACCGGTTGAGCGCCTTGGTGACGCTGCCGCCGCGGGCAAAGTTCGTTGTGATGTCCGCCGCGCCGAGCATCGCCTCCATGAGGTCGCTCTGCGTGAATTTTCCGGTTTTCACTCCGTCCACCGTCTTGCTCCCGCCCTTGTTGGCAAGGATGGTCATAAACTCCGCAAGGCGGGGCGCCGCTTCGATGGCCTGTCCAAGGCTCTCATACCGTGCCGCAGCTTTTCCAATCAGATTCTTCGGCTCCTTCACCATGCCGGTCGTGTAGTCCAGCATGGAGGCGTAGGAGCCGCCCAGCGCCTTGTACTGCTGCCAGATCTCGCCGTTTTTTCGGATTTGGTTCCATGCGCTCCAGTACATCTTTTCCCACGTCTTCCAGTCCGTGGAGTAGAACCCGGCGTCCTGCCAGTCTCGCACGCCGTTGCGGATCATGAAGAACGGATTGTACCCGGTGCATAGCGCCTTGAATAGATCGTTCAGCTTCTTCATCGCCTTTGCCGCGCCGTAGTTTGCGAACTTGTCCGGCTCAAAGGCTTTCATCGCCGCTGTCAGCCCCTCGTCCATCGTGATATTGTACCGGTCATTCCCGCGCAGAACGGAAAACACATTGTTTGTGACCGGAACATACAGCTCTTCGCTGTCCACATACTGATCGGTCGAGGAATAGTCCAGCAGCTCCACCTTGTTCACGCCCGGAATGCTTTTGTCCTGGTTCCACGACTGCACAAGCTGCTCACCGAATTGGTTGAGACCGGCGTTTTTCATCACCGCCACCGTCTTTCGGCTCATCGCCGTGTGCAGCGGCATGATGACGGCGTCGCCGCCCACGGCGCGTCCGATGGCGTTCGATACGACGATGCCGCCGTTTCTCCGCGCCCGCCGCGCCGTCTTTCCCTCGGTGCCCTCCACGCGCATCGTCGGCACATAGTTCGGGTACCGCTTCTTCATCGCGTCCACATGCTTCTGTGTGTCGAGTCCGGCGTCGATGCGGTACTGCAGAAGATCGTCGAAATAGGCATACACCCTCTTTGCGAGAGCGTCAAACTCCGGGTTGGCTTTCAGCAGCCGTTCGGCTTCCAGCTGGCTGTCGTAGGCCGTGACCTCGTATCCGAACACCGGTTTCAGTCCGTTCTTTTTCGCCTCGCTGATTTTCTGCCGCGTGAAGATGAGCATCTGCGCCGCCTCGGATATGTCCGCGATCTCCGGCATCTCGCCGTTGAGAAGCTCATCGAGCACCGTCTCTTTCCATTCTCTCGAAAGCACGTCCCGCTTGTCTCCCGGAACGGCGGTTTGGTAGAGATAGTCGTTGTCCAGCCCGCGCAGCTTCGGGTAGAGATCTTCGATCGTCGTCACGCACTTCATGAGATTCTGTACCTCTTCCGTGCTGTCGTACCGCATGCGGTCCACGTTGTTCCGGTGCAGGAGCATCAGCTGAAAGTCCTTGTACTTTTCCGGGGTTTTCATGATATCCCCGAGAATGTCCATAAGGCTTTCGCCGGTCTTGTGCCCGCTGATGTCTGTGCGCGCGCCGCCCTTGGCGATCCAGTTTCCCGCCCGCTGGGAGTACGCCCCGGCGTTGAAGTAGTACCCCTCCAGGCTCTTGTTCTTCGTCTGCCTGGAGATCCGGCGCACCGTCTCCCCGGCGTTTACGAACATGCGCATAGCTCCGTGCGTGACGTCTGCAAGACTTTCGCGGAAGCTCTTTTCCGCCTTTACGATCTCGTCCGTGACGCGGCTCTCCGCCGTTTCGCCGGGGCTCGGCGCGTCCTCCGGCGTTTCCGCCGTCTTGAGTTCTTCGGTATTTCCGAACAACTCGGCGATCTTCGCGTTCTCCTCCGCGCTCAGCTCCGCCCGTCTCGCCTCGGCTCGCTTCTCGTTCGCGGCGGTGTACGCGCGGTTGGCCTCCTTGTCCATCCACTCCGCGGCGAGCTGCGCAGCCTTTTCCTTTTCAAATTCCCGGAACCGCTGCACGTCCTGCCGGCCGTCGGAGATATCGACCCAGTACTCCACGCCGTTCGTGTTCATCTTTGCGGTGTACGTCCGGATCCCGCTCTCGCCCTGCGTGGATACCTCGGTTTTTCCCTTGGAGATGAGCTGCTGGAAGAGCCGCTGCACGCCCGCCGACGTCGCTTTCGTGACCCGATCTCTGGTGTCCGTCGTGGCGTTCGGCTGCGCTTCAAACGGCGAGCCCTTCTGCGTCTCTCTCCACAGCGCCTCGCGCTCCTCGGCGCGCATCGCCTCGGACTCTTCGTCCTTCATCCGGGCGGCTCTTTTTTCCGTAGCATCCGGGTCTGAATATTTGCCGTCCACGACGTAAGCCGTTTCCCTGCTCTCCATCACGACCTTTCCTGTTCCTTTTTTCTTGTTGAAGTAGTACGCGAATACAATGGGATTCCCGTCCGCGTCCTGCGCATTGGTCTTGTCGATGACCAGTCCGTAGTTTCCATACTCCTTGCTTTTCAGCCACGTCCAGAACGGCACGGTCTGCACCTTCTCGCCGTTCTTCTTCTCGAACACCGGATACCCGGCTTCCTCTGCGGCCTTGAGATCGGCGTTGTAGCTCTCGCCCCGGTTTTCAAGGCCCGGATGGAACATGATCCGTGCGCCGACGTCCTTTCGGATCTCCATCGCCGCCCAGTTCGGGAGGTTTTTCCGCTTCCGGCTCGACGCGCCGGCGAGGCGCTCGCCGTTCTTCCAGACAGAGGCATACAGCACGCCGTTTTCCTCTTCGATGCGCGCCTCGTATCTCGCCTCGCCTTCGGAGATCACATACCGGTTTTCCGTTTCGAGCGCGTTTTCCAGCTCCGCGATCTCCTTTGTATAGGAGCCGATCTCGCCGATGATGTTGTAGTCGCCCTTTTTGCGGTCGAACTCCTTGGCCGGCGCTTTCTTCAGGTCGAAGTAGGATACAGGCTTTGCTTCGGTCTTTGTCTGCTCCTTCAGCTTCAGATGGTTGTCCTCGGCAAATTCGCGCAGTATGACCTCCGTTTTATCCCGCAGATCGTTCACCATTCTCTCGTAGGCGTGTTCTCTTGCCTCGCCGAGCCCCTCCTGCTGCGCCTCGTCCCACAGCCGATCCGCGAGCGTCTGCTTCTCGTTCGCTCCCTGCTCGGCGCAGTAGATGATGTTTCGCAGCATATCCGGTGCGGAAATATCCGTCGGGAAAAGCGCCTCGCCGTATTTCTCGGCAAGCTCTATATTCCGCACATCCGGCGGCGTGTATCGACGGTTATCGGAAAGCGTGATCCCTGCCGCTCTCGCCCGCTCGCGCAGCTCCCGCGCCTCGTCTTTGCTGAAATCGCGCCACATATCCTTCGATACATAGAGCTTGCTGCCCTTCAGATCGCTCCGGATGCTCTCGTAGGTCTCATCGATCCACGGGCTGTTCTTCGAGGAGGACACAACGCTCCCGGTCTGCAGCAGCTCGTTTACAAGCGTGTCCAGCGCGTCGCCTCGGATCTCGCCCTGCGCCATCATCTCGCCGATGTTCCGGTTGAGTACCCGCTCCACGTCCGTGCGGTTCGCCCGGTCCGTGCTGAACAGCTGCATAATGTCGCGCTTCGTGCTTTTGACCGAACGCGGCCGCTTCTTTTCCGTGCGGGCTTGCCTGTCAACCCTTTGTGCTTCCTTGAATTGTGCCTCGCCTGCCCTCAATTCCTGCTCCGCTTTGGAAATCCACTTGCTTTCCGTCGTGTAGTCATAGTTTGGATCGTCGGCCTTTATCGCGTTCTGGTATGCCTTCGTCCTCTCTTCCACAACCCGCCGGAGCGATGTGTACGACCGGATGAACTCCTTTGCGGTTTCAGCGTCAAAAGCCGCCTTTTCGTTATTGGAATCCCGGTTTTCCACCTCCACACTCGCTTTGCCGGAAGATTTTTCTTGACTATCCCCGGCATCAGAGTGTATAATAGCATCAGACGAAGCCTTCGGCCCTCTGGTGACCCCGTCTTGAACGGTAACCCCAGTTTTTGTGTTGCCGGGGGCTTCGTTCTTTATGTTTATGTAGTTTCCGTCCTGATCAACAACTTCGTCCAGATAGAACTTGTTTGTTCCCTGATCTCGGTTTACTACAGCGGCTACATAAACGGTTGCGTCTCCCAATCCTACCGGAGCAGCAATCATGTAGCTGTCGTACCCTCGTCCTTTCCAATTCAGATTCGTCTTGATGATGTAGCCTTTTTCGATTACTTCCTTTATCGCTGCAACGCCCAGCACCTTTGACCGGTTCGGTTTGTGGTTTATAATTCCGTCAACTCCGTAGCGGTTCAGCTCCACTTTGCCGAATCCTTCGCGGTGCGCGACGTTCCCCACAGACGCGAACAAATCAGAAATCTGTTGATCCAACGGTTTCGACGCATCATTCAATTCTTCCCCCGTAAGGTGCTTTACGACTTCCGAATTTTGCAGAAGCGGTATGCTGCTCGCCAGAACATAGGCGTTGCTGTTTGGATTTGATTCCAACGCCGACTTTGACTTTTCAATGTATACAGCGCCCTGTCCTTCCGGCGGTCCCGTCGTCTCCTGCTGCGCCTCTGCCCTCCGGGCCGGGGCGTTTCTTTCTGTCTCGGCGCGCACGGCCTCCTGCACCGGCGCGTTGCCGGAGAACCAGTTCAGCCCTGCGTAAGCGTCCGCCGCGATCTCCTCGGTGAGCAGCCGCTCGATCTCGTCCTCGCTCATGTTCTCAAAATCGTAGATGCTCGCGTAGGCGTCGCGGTAGCTCTCATACATCGCGTCGTATTCCTCGGCGGTCATGCTCTCGCGGATCACCTCGTCCGACGCCTGCAAAACCTCCTCGGAGATGTAGTTGTGGAACAGCTCGTGCCGCACCAGCGCCTCCGGGCTGATGGCGTTGCCGCGGCTGTCCACGGCGTCCACGCGGAAGAACACCCTCCCGCTCTCGGTATAGGCGTTCGCGTAGCCGTTGTTCACCTGAATGGCTCCGCGCACCGCGACCGGTTCGATATTGTTCGCCGCGAGAAGATTATACGCTCTCGCCGCGTCCCCGCCGAGCTTCTGCGCGTCCACGACGGTCACGGCCTTCGTGCCGCCGTTTCGGATTCCGAGCTGCGCCGGGGTTACTTTCCGTAGATCCGCCTGCGCGTCCGCTCCCACGCCTCCCGGAATTTCCGCTCGGCCTCCGGCGAGAGCTTGCGCTCCTCCTTCTGCGGCAGCTTGTCCGCCGGTACGGAGATCATAAGACCCGTTTTCTCGTCCCTGATAAGTACTCTGTCCATTTCCAAATTCTCCTTTCATATTTCGGCTCCCTTGTGCAAAGGGAGCTGTCGGCGCAGCCGACTGAGGGATTGTCACCTCGTTCTGCGCCCTCTGCGCGCCCACAGGCGCGTTTTGCGCCCCGGCAGTATAAGTGTCTTCCTGCACGTCAAAACGCCCGCCTGCCTCCATCTGCTGCGTCAGATACTCCGCCGCGCGCTTCATATCTTCCTTCGTGCCGATCTTCCGCCGGAGATCGTCGGCGTTCTCCGCGTCGGTCAGCTCGGCCAGCGCGTATATAACGCCGGGGTCTTCCGTCTGCGCGTCCTGCATCATCTGCACAACGTTCTTCGGCGTGGTGTCCAGCCGCTCGGCTGTCTGGTTGATGTTCGCGCGGTTCGTGCTGTACTGCACGCTGCTCGACCCCAGTGTTGCCAGCGCGCCGCCGAGGAACGAAAGCCCCTCCTGTCCGAGAACGGCAAGCACGGTCGCAAGCTCCGCGTGCTTCTTCTGCCAATCCGTGCCGCTGGTTCGGTAGTATTCGAGCATTTTCGGGATCCCGCTCTCTTCCGTGCCGAACGCCGCGTCGATTGCAAGGTTTACCACGCCGTTCGCCGCGTCCGACATGACCTCCTCCATGCCCTCAGGGATCATCGTGAGTGCCATGCTCTTCACAAAGCTCAGCGGGTTTGCCTTGATCTTTCGGATGACCCATTCGCCGCCGACCGCCTCCGAGGCGTATTCTATCGCGCCGCGCGTCAGACCGAGCGCCAGCGCTCCGGCGTTGGAGTATCCCTTTTCCTTGCTCTCGGCGATGGACAGGGAAGCCACCTCCGAGCTCATCAGCGCCGAGCCGAGAATGTTCGTCGCCTTCATCAGCGTGTCGCCGGTAAGCCCCACGGCCTCGCCGATTCCCTTGGCGACAAGCGCGTTCATCGCGCTGTCCGCGGCGCTCATCGCCGTGTTGTATACGAAGCTCCCGACCTTGCCGCCCATCCCCGGATTTGCTTCCTCGATATGCTGCGATGTGTCGGCGCGGAGCTCCTGCGTGATATTGCTCGCCTGCCGCCACTTGGAATAGGGGTTGATCTCCTGCCCCTTCGCCGTGCGCACCGCATCATCCGCCATGGCGATCATGCTCGTGATCGTCCGGGTAGGCTGCGCCGCAACGGTCATGGCGCTTGCCAGCGTCCGCGTCGCCGCGTTCTTTCCGAGCGCCTCCGTCGTCGCCCGGTTTGTGCCGGTGTACCACTGCTTATCCAGCTCCGGCTCAAGATCGCTCAGATAGGCATTTGCCGCCTTCTTGCCCTGCGTGGCGTAGAGGTAGTTGTATACGCCGATCTCATCATCGGTCATGAAGGCGTATTTCCCATAGTCCTGCCCGCGTCCCTGCGCCTGCTGCACGTCGGACTGCGCGCGGAAGTTCCCGATGTTGTTGATGTAGTCATACCGGGCGTCGCCGAAGAGCTTCCTCTTGCTCTCGCCGCTTTTGGAAAGCTCGGTATAGTCGCTCGCTTTGAGAATATCGGCATACTTCCCGGAGCCGGCCGAGCTCGCCCGGTCATCCGCCTTTCCGTACACGCTGTTGAAAACGACGCTCGTGCCCTTCGCCGCATTCCCGCTCTTCATCTGCGCCGCCGCGTCGGCGTATGGTGTCCCGCCGTTGGCCTCGATGCGGCCTGCAAGCGAAGGCTTCTGCTTTGCTGCGGCGTCAGCGTAGAGCGTCGGCTGCCCGCCGTTCTGCGCAATGCGGTTTGCGAGCGACGGCTTTTTATTCGCCGCCGCAGTATACAGGTTCTTCTGAGTGTCCGAAGAGACAGCCGGTTTTCCGGCTGTCTCTTTTCCGTAGATTCTTTCCGTAAGGCTCATTTTCTACCTCCGAGAATTTGGCTGTAAAAGTCGCCCTCAGTGATCAGTCTCCCTCCGGAGACGGGGGCCTTTTGCGTTGTGTTTTTCTTCATCGACGCATAGGCGTTGTCCAGCCCGCTGCTTATCGCCGCTCGCTTTGCCGCCTCCGCCTGTGCCGTCGTGATCGTTCCCGCGGCAGCTTCCTCGTCGAGTGCCTTGGCGATCTGGCTGTACGGTGTCCCGCCATTTTTCAGCTGTATCGCTTCGCTCAGAAGATCTCTTCCGTTCGCCTGCTGCTCAGCGCTCGGCGTGTTGTTTTTCCCGCCGCCGCTGTAAGAGCTGTACACCGGCTCCGGCGTCTTGACATACCCCAGTGTCTTCGCCAGCTCCGGATTTGCCGCGATCCACGCCTTCTGCATCTGGTCGATCTCGCTCTGCGTGTAGCCGAGCCCGAGATACCCGGAGAAGTCGCCGTACTGTGCCATGTTCTGTGCCTTCGTCGCGGCGTCCTGCTGCTGCTGAAGAATGAGATTCATCATGTTCGCGTAGAGATTCTGCTGCGCCTGCGCGTTCGCCTGATCCCGCGCGGCGTTCGCCTGATACTCTGCGTCCGCGCCCTGCTGCCGCAGCTGCATGATGGCGGCGATACGCGCGGCCTCGTTCTCGTTCAGCCGCTCGCCGTAGGCCGTATCCAGCCCCAGCCGGGCCGATTCGCTCATGCCGCCGCTGTAACCCCGTGCGGCCATCTCCTGCGGCAGCACGCGCAGGGATTCCATGTAATCCCGGTAGAGCTGCTTGTTGAGACTGCCGTACTGGTCTCCGAGCTCTCCGACGCCCTTCTCCGCCTGCGCGAGAGCCCGCTCGGCGGCGGCCTTCGCCGCGTCGTTGTTGGCCTTCACCGCGTCGTCGTACATCTTTTGGTACTGATCGCGCAGCTCGTCCAGATACGTCCGCTGCGGCTCGCCCGGCGTCTCCTCCGGCGTTCCTTCCGTCGTGCCCTTCTGCGCGTCGCCATTGGGGTCGATGTACGTCACCTTGCCGCCGGACGTACCCGGCTGCGTCGGCGTCGTGGTCGGCTGCGTCGGCGTCGTGGTCGGCTGCTGCGCTCCGTCCTGCTTCGGCAGGCGTCCCGCTCCGGCGAGACCGCCATACAGCCCCCCGGCTGCCGCGGCCGCAGCGGCTTTCTCTGCGGAGGATACCCACGGAGCCCCGCTCTCCGCGTTCTTGGCCACCGCCTCCGCATACAGATTCCCGCTCTGGTTGTTATTCGACCGCGGGCTCGAATAATCCGTTTTGCTGATCCCTACGCCTTTTTCGGTAGCGGCATCGGTGAATCGATTTTCATACCGGTCGTTGGCCTTCTTGTTCACCCAATCCCAAAAGTTAGCCATCCTTCTTCTTTCCTCCCTGATACCGAACGCACTTCGGGTTGCGGCACTCCCATTCCGCCGCGTTCTTTTTCGTCATCTCAATGCCGCATTTCGGACACTTCATGCCGTCGGTGCACCTCCCAGCAGCGGCAGCGTCTGCGCCCCCGGTATCGCTCCGCCGGCGGCCGCCTCGCCGAGCGCTCCCGCTCCGCCGCCTCCGGCGGATTCCGGCATAGCCGGTACGGCGAACCTCTGCTGCCATTCGTTTATGATCTCCTGCTTGCCCGGCAGATCGATGAGCTCAAGCTGCGCGGCAAACAGCTTCCAGTTCTCCGCCGTGATCTGGCTCTGCGTGAGCGCCTGCAGCGCCTGCAGCGTCTGCGCCTTGCCGTGGGCGATGCTGTCGCCCGCCGTGATCGTCACGTCCACGCGCGGGAAGTACTGCCACTCCTCGCGCACAACGTTTCCGGCCCCGTCCAGCACCTTCGGCATGACCGCCGTGAAGCTGTCGGCGTTGAACGGCATTGCCTGCGGCGTGCGGTCCTTCATCTCGTCCGCGCCGATGAACAGCATCCTATCGTCGTCGAAGAACTCGAGCGCCAGCCAGTCGAGCAGCTCATACAGCCGCTCGAATCCTGCGTCGCGGTCCGCGCCCTTGATGTCCGCCTGGCTCTGCGCATCCTGCCGCATCATGGCAAGGCCGGTCGCCGTCGTGACCTTGGTCGTTTCCCTGCCCTGATTGATGTCGTAGTTTCGGCTGGCGCGCTCGATCTGGTTTTTGAAGAACTCCACGCCCATCGCGCCGTTCGCTATGCTCTGCAGTCCGCCGAGCCGCTGCACGCCGCCCATGCGGTTCTGCTTGAGATGGATCACCGCGCCCGGCTCGTTGGTAAACTCCTCGCCGTCGGCAAGCGCGCTGTCCTCCACAAGAATGATATCGTTTGCGAGGAACGTGTCGTTCAGAATGCTCATGGCGAGCTTCCGGTCGGCCGCGTCCACAAGCTCGAGTATCGGCATGAGCTCGCTCTTGTTCCAGAAGCGGTTCTCGTCCTGAATGCGCCAGTAATGCACGAACGGGAAGAGCCGGTTCTGCTTGCATGTGCGCTTCCAGTAGTTCGGGATGTAGCGCAGCTCGCGCCCTCCCGCGAGGATCGAGCACGCCACCGCTCCGGCAGGGACGGTCTCGCCGTCCTCCTCCGTGTCGCACGGCTGCCGGAACCAGTGCTCGAGCACCTGCACCGTGTCGTCCAGATCGTTGATGGCCGTCGTGAGATCGAATACGCCGGTGCGTGAAACGTAGTCCTCCGTGAGAATGTCGTCCGCCGTCAGTCCCAGCTCCTCCAGCTCGCGGCGAAACACCTGGCAGAACTTCACCTTGTGCATCGTGTAGACATAGTCCACATACTGCCCGTCCTGCAATCCGCCGTCGCGGATGGCTGGGTCGGGGAAGATGGCCTCCGTCGGAATGTCCCGGATGCGGATGTCGCCCTCGTTCACGCCGCAGCGCATGTCCCGGTCCCAGTACGCCTTCCAGAACGCATCGCCGAGCTTCAGAAGGCGGCGCTCGTTGCGCGTATTCATATCGGAGAGCCGGTTGTTCTCGATGATGTAGCGCACGGCAAACTCGCGCTGCTTCGCCTTCTGGCTGTCGAGATCGTCGTCGCGCCCGCGAAACTCCGGCTCCGGCACGTTCGGGTTGATCTGCGTCTCCACAAGGATGTACGGGTCCGGCATGTTCGCCGGGATCCACGGAACATCGTTCGCCCGGCAGTACTCGACCATCTCCTTCGTCGCGTCGTGGATGCCGTTGTAGTAGTCGTTACACTTCTCCCACTCGATCTCCACGGCGGTGCGGGCGTTCTTCGCCCGGCGGAACAGCGCGTCCGCCGTCTCCTCGCGCATTTCGCGGGTGGAGTAGTCGTACCCGACGATCACCCGCTCGCTGCTCTGTTTCTTCTTTCGCATGTTATACCCCCAAGATACGGTTCACTTCGCCCTGCACGAGATCGTAAAACCACGCGCCGAGCTTCTGCTTTCGCTCCTCACCGTTGCCCCACTTTCCGTCGAGCACCTCCTGCGCCATCGCCGGAATGCTCACAAGCGCCCCGTCTTTCCCATCGGGATCCGTAGGGGAGGGGCTCTGCTCCTCCCGCTCCCCGAAGTACGAAAGCGGCACATACAAAATATCCAGATCCAGCGGGCTGCCCCGGTACTGCTGCATGACGCATTTCCCAGACAGATCAGGATAATGCTCCCCGTCGTTCCAGCCCCACGCGGCGATCCATTTTTCATACCCCGTGTCCCCGATTCGGTTTTCAAACCAGTCGAGATTCGCGTATACGCCGGTTTTGTTCCCGGCCGCTTCCATGGCTGCGCAGAACGCCTTGCACATCGCGGTTATCGTCTCGTTAGACGGGAAGCCGTTATATGCCTTGTACCCGTCCGCGTCCTCCATGTCGAACCACACGCCGAGCCGGGGCTTCCGGCCATTGAGAAAGCGCAGACACCGCTCCGCCTCCAATTTAGCCGTCGGCCCATTCAGCGCATAGCTGTACCAGTAGATGCCCCACGGGATACCAAGCGCGTCGCATTTGGCGATGTTGCGCTCCGCCCATTTGTCGGCATTTCGGATACCGTAGCCGCCGCGGATGATGACGAAGCCATCCTTGTACGGCGTGAAATCGAAATCGCCCTGATGCTCGGAAACGTCAATACCGTTCATTTCATGTTCCTCCTTATGGATTGGCCTTGACAAGGGCTTCTTTTGCCGTTCCGTTGACATTCAGCAGAACGCGCGTCACTTGTTTCGCCGCGCCGTTCACGTTCAAATACAGCACATCGCCGAGCAGCGCCGGAGCAGTCAGCTTGACCGTGCCGTTGCTTTGGCTGGAAGAGGTGTCTGCTGCCCCGTAAACAACGGTGATTTCCGTCCCCGCATCAGCTTCTCCAACGAAATACCAATACGTTGGCGTTTTGGGGAGATTGCCGGGCGTTTCAGCTGTCCCCCGAACACTTCCGATGTCGCAGCGGAGATATAAGGTGCCGTACTCCGGATGATTGCCGTAAGAACCGCCGCTTGGGGACACCAAAACACGGACGGCAAACTGTTTCCCTTCCAGCCTTGCAATAGAGTATTCGCCGCTCAGTACAAACCAGTTCTGCTCAAAAAAGTTTGTCTTTGTGATCGTCTGCTCCCACGCGCTGCCGCTTGGAAGCTCTGGCGCTGTTTTGCTCCATGCCATCCCGCTCACCTCACACAGAATACCGTAGGTATATGTCGCCCGGCTGCCACCCGGCAGGCGGCGTTTCGCTCGTCCCGGTGTAGATGTGCCGCACCTGATCGGCGGCAAGGCCGAACTTTGTATACGGAATGTCGTTCGCGAGCTTCTCGGCGGTCACGGCGTTCGGCGCGAGCAGCGCCGTGATGATAGCACCCGCGACAATCTTATCCGCCGTGACTGCGCCCGGCGCGATCTTCTGCGCCGTTACCGCGCCCTGCGCGATGTGCGTTGCGAGCACCGAGAGCGCCGCGAGCTTATCCGATGTAACCGCCGCCGCGCCGAGCTGCGCCGTGCCGACGCTTCCCGCGCCGAGCTTCGTGCCGTCCAGCACAGGGAGGCGCGCCGCGTCCAGAACGCCGGAGTTTATATCTCCCGCGCCGTGCGTATGGCTCGCCGCCGCGCCGCCGAGAGCCACGGCCGTCACCTCCGCGGCGAGCTTTGCCAGTGTGATGCTCCCGTCCGTAACGCTTCCCTGCGTCACGTCCTGCATCGCCTGTACGATCTGCTCAAGCGCCGTCTGTACGTTCCCCGCCGAAAAGCCGGGGATGGTCGTGATGCCGAGCTGCGCCGCGGCAGTCGTTCCGGTCAGCTCGTCGAGCAGGGCGTTGAATTTTTCCCGCACCACCGCCGTCACAAGCGCGTCGAATACCTTCTTGTTCTGCGCCGCCGTGCCGGTCAGCTTGTCTGGCCGGCTCTGCACGCCGTTCGCGGCGATGGCGGCTTCCGTGATCTTCTGTTCCTGTATGCTCATGTCTTCACCTCTTCGCGTAATTGCCCGTCACATAATGCTTTGTGATCTGGAATATGCCGAAGCCCTCGTTCGGCTCCTGGTTCCGGACGATGATCTGCAATCTCTTGTAGTTCTTCACCTTGCGGTTGAGGAAGATCTCCTGCGGGCTCTCGTCCGTGTTGAACGTGATGCGCTCAAAGTCGATGTCGGAAAAGTCCAGAATGTCCATCGGCTTTCCGGCAACCTTCTTTTCGTGCCCGCCGGTGCGGTCGGCGCGGATGTACACCTCGGCGCTCGAGCGCGCATACGGCTTGATGGTCACGCAGCAGCCGCGCTTTAAAAGCGTCTTGAGCACCGCGGGCGTGCCGTCGTCGTCGTACTTCGTCGCCCACACCGCGGAGATGGCCGCGCCGTCGTCGCTGTAGCGGCTCATGTCCTCGATGTCCGTGTTGAGCTTGCAGATCCGCCCGTCCGCCGTGCCGAAGTACAGCGATTCCTCCGCGCCCGCTCGCCGGTTGAGCCAGCAGGAGGCGGGGATGTTCTCGAAATAGTATCCCTCGTATACATAGTCGCCGAGCGCCGCGCTCCGGTACGTCTTGTTCTGCCGCCCGTCCAGCGCGTAGACGTGCCCGTTCGGGAGAGCAAGCATATACATGCCGTTCCAGATCACCGCCTCGGCCTTTTCCCGCTCCGGCTCGTCGTTGAGCTTGTTGTTCACATAGAAGCTGCGGCCCTGCGTGATCTTCTCGCTGGTGTAGCTGTTCGTCGCTACGGCCATAACCCCGTTGCGGGATAGGAACAGCGGATCGTCCAGCAGAGAGGCGAAGCTCCCCGGCGCGATGGAGCCGACGCCCGCCACGGCCTGCTGCTGCGGCTGCGCGATCTCGCTGTCCTGCAGCTCTGCGGTGCGCAGATAGATCGTGCTGTCCTGCCCGTTATCCTCCTTCACGATGCCGAGCGACCTTCCGAGACGGCAGTACCCGAGGATCGCCGTGGCCTCGCTCCCGACCTCGTTGTACAGAAGGTCGGGGAAGTACGTCGGATCGTTCATCCCGCTCGTCCAGTCCACGTTCGGGAGCTCCTCGTTCCCGCTCAGCACCGCGCGGTCGTTCGTCCCGATGCCGTAGGTCGTGATGATCGTGCACTTGTCGATGCGGTCGGTGTAGCCCGCCACCGTGTGCGGAAACTCCACCACCAGCCCGTCCTCCGAACCGGCCGTCGGCTTTGCCGGAGCCGTGGTCATTTTGATGATGCCCTTCTCGCGGTCGAGCGTGAACGCCGTCGTCTCCTCGCCGAACACCCATGCGCGCACCGTGCCTGTCGCGTCGATGTCTCCGTCAAGCTGAAAGTCCGTCGCCGTGCCGTCCGTCTGAAAAGCGTTCTTCCGGTACGGCGTCAGCATGTTTACGTTCTCATAGCTCTGCCCGCCGCCCGTTGGGCTGCGCGTGATAACGGTCGTCGGAATGTAGGCGTTCTGTGAGGCTCTGTGCGCCGCTGTGCCATCGTATACGTAGAAACCGGCCCCTGTTACTATCCAGAGCTTCCCGGCCAGATACGCGGCGCGTGAGCGCCTCTCCGGCAGCCCTGTGAGTATCTCCGTCGGCGCTGTCTCGTCGTCCCAGGCGTAGAGCGCCGTGCCGATGTGCGCGAGCTTCTTCTCCGCGCCGTCAAACCTTCCGGCGAACAGGCCGTATACCGGCTTGTCCTTCTGCCAGAGCTTCCGCCAGCCGAGCCGCTTCTGCGGCATCCCGCCGCCGTCCGCCACGATGTTCGTGCAAAGCGGGCTGCGGGAATAATCCACGAGAGAGGGGTCTGTGGAAAAGTCCGCGCCGCGGAACGTCTTGTAGACGCTCTGCCGGATGCTTACCCCTGTTTTCTTCGCCATGGCTTACCCCCGGAAAAGGCTCTGCGCGATGCGCCGGTTCTCGCCCGGCTGCGTCGTCCTGAGAAGCGACACCTGATAGTTGTACATCTGCAGCATCGCCCCGTAGTCCATCACGAGATCGGGGAGGAGCTGCTGCGCCGCCACATAGTACGGCATGCACTCGCAGGCGTCCGGCGCGATTTCAAATTCGTAGCTGTCCGGCGCATCCGTCGGGATCGTCTGCGGCATGGCGAAATATTCGACCGTCACCTCCGCGTACCCCTCCGGAATGACGAGCTTCCCGCCCATCCACCGGAAGCGCCGTGTCTCATTCTTCCCGTCCGCCCATATCCGGTACAGCGAGTAGAAATTCTCCGGCATGGCGTAGACGGTTTTTCCCAACGTTGGGACTATGACCTCCTCCCGGAGGATCTTCCTGATCTGCGCGAGCGTCTTCTGCGCCATGTCGAAAAACGCCGTCATCTTCTTCTCGATGTCCTCGTCGTGCTCGATCTCTCCGCCCGCGCTGTGCTCGTCGAGGAGCATGTATACCTTGTTTTTCGCTTCTCCGAGCGTCATATCGTTTCCTCCTTACCGCTCAAAGGCTCCCTTGTGCAAAGGGAGCTGTCAGCCGCAAGGCTGACTGAGGGATTGTCGTCTTTTTTTACCGAAAACAGGGCGAGTCACCCCGCCCTGTTTCCCTCACATAATCAGTTATCCGGCGGAGCTTCCTCGACCTCCGCCTTTTTCTCGGTGGTCTGCTTCAGGCGGTCCAGCAGCTTCATGAGGAAGTCCGGCATAGGCACGCCGATCTTCCCGCTGTTCTCCAGAATGGAGATGAGTTCGTTAATGATAAGCCACACGATCACCAGCAGACCTACAACGAAATTCACATCGAGCTGTACGCCGAGCTTGCCGCCGAGCATCGTGATGAGGTAGTCAACCCCCATACCCACGGCGACGATCATCAGGTAGAAAACCTTCTTGATCACGCCCTGAATTCCCTTGCGGCTTGAAAGCTCCTTGTTCATCCACGCCGCCGTCATCCCTGTGACGTAATCGCAGATCATCACCGCGATGAGCACCGCCACCGGAACAACGAGCTGCTTGAAGTACGCCATCAGCGCCGCGGCTGCCGCGGTCACAATGGCCTTCCAGAAGTTGTCCATACCGTTTCTCCTTTCAGTCGAGCAGCAAAAAGCGCACGTCCGTGGATGCCGCCGAGGCTACGACCGCCAGCTCTCCGGCGGCGAACGGCACCTGCAGCACCGTGTTGGCCGGAATGGGGAAGCCCGCCGCGGCTGTCAGCGCCTTGTTCGGGTCATACGGCGCGATGTACACGACGTTCGCGCTGTTGTTGGATACAACGACGGTCTGGCAGTGGCAGTCCACCTTCGTCTCCTTCGTGCCCGCCGAAACGGCGAGCACGCGGTCAATTTTCATCATATTCGTTTCCTTTCTCCCTCATATGCTCCCGCTCCCCCCTTGCCTCCCCTAACAGGGGAGGTGTCAGCCGAAGCATAACCACCCTTGCCTCCCCTATCAGGGGAGGTGTCAGCCGCAGGCTGACGGAGGGGTTTGCAAAGCCCGTCGAGGGTTTGCTTTACGGCATTAGCCCGGATCGCCGAAGATGATCTGTCTTGCGTCGCCCCAGCCCACGCCGAAGTCGGCATACGCGGTGTAAAGATCGATCAGCGGGTTGTCCTGCGGGGACTGCAGCACCGTCGGGCGCGTGTTGTAGACGATGTTCACGAGCTCCTTCATCAGCCGGCGGTCGCACACCGCCCACTGCTTGCTCGTGAAGCCGTCCGCGCCGCCGCCCATGACGATGTAGCGCATGCCGTAGATGGGGTTCGCAGCGTTTGTTTCGTCGTCCGGATTCTGCATCGGCATCAGGCGGGAGTTCTCGCCGAACATCTTCTTCGCCTTCTCCTCCAGCTCGGGGGAGATGAGAACGGTGTCGAAGTCGCACAGGAACGGCAGACCGTCCGGCGTCACGAAGCGGTTGGCGCGCGCCTGCGCCGCGGTGATGGCCGCAACGGAGAACGCGTCCGTGGTGATGTTCGAGTAGGTCCCGCTCTCGCTGTCCGCTTCAAAACGGCGGCCCTTCGAGCCGCGGGAGGCGACAGGGTGCGCGGCGTTGGCCCAGCTCACGCCGTCGCCGCCGTTGTGGCGGCCGTCGGTGTTCCAGGCATTAGCGAACATGCGCAGCACATGCAGATAAACCGTCAGCGCCATGCTGTCACCGAGCTTCGAGCCGACCTTCTTCGTCTCGCCCATCTTGTCGATCTTCGCTTCCTTGTAGCCGACGGGGATGGAGAGCGAAAATTCCTCCGGCGTGATGATGGTCTTGAAGCCGCGACGCAGCGAGCCGGTGTTCAGGTTGTTTCCGTCGTAAAGCGGCGCTTCGCCGTAGCCGCCGGAGCCGGTCAGCTCGTAGTCGATGCTCTTGGCGTTCACCTCGCCCACGACGGGCGAGAGCTTATTGAGGCGGTCGGCATACGAAAAGTCGAACGCCTTGCCGACAAACTTGTAGTTGTCGGTCGTCCATTTTCCAATATTAGCTGGCATTTCCTTTTCCTCCTTCTCAGGTCAGCGCATGGCCGATCGCCATGAGCTTGATGGTGCCGCGCTCGTAGTCGTGGCCGATGCAGCGCAGCTTCGTCGCGCCCACGGTCTTGAGCGTGATGCCGAGGCGCTTGTCGCCGAGACTCGCAACGCCGCCGATGGCAGCGCCGATCACGGGATAGACCTCGTACACGTCGCCCGCGCTCGGCGCGCCGCCGCTCGCCTTGGTCATCACCGTTCCGGTCTTGGCGTAGTCGGTAACGACGATCTGCGTGCCGAGCGCGTCGGTGTTCGTGCTGGACGCAGCCTTGCTCTTGAGCACAAGGACCGCGTTGTTGAATGCGTCGTCCGCGGCGGCCGCGTCCACGTCGCCGGTCTCCGGCACGATGGTCGTGGCGCTGCCCGAGGCGGCCTTGATCGTCGGCGCGGCGCACTCAAAGATGAGCGTCGGGTTGTCGCATACGAGGATCCACTTGCCGTTCGCGCGCAGATTGAGCGCGTCCTCCGTGCCGGAGTGGAACTCCGCGGCAATGCCGAGGATACCTCCGGTCTCCGCAGCGGCGGCCAGAACGACCTTGCCGCCGGAGAGCTTCACAACGGCGCCCGCGTCGATCACGGTCGCCGCGTCGATGGGATAATTGCGGGCGGTCTGCAGTACGCTGCCGCCGTCCGCATTCTGTATAGGATACATGATTCTTCTCCTTTCAGCGTTCCAAAAAGTCTTTGGCGGTCATTTTCAGGTGCGGGAACTCGCGGTTCCATTCGTCAAGCTCCCTCTGCTGGGCGGCCGTCAGCCCAGCCGATACGCCGCCTCCGCCCGCTCCCGTGGAGCGTTCGGCTTTCTTGGCGGACTTCTCCACCGCCTTCGCGGCGGCTTCCTCTCCCACAAGCTCCTGCCAGTCGGAATAAAGCTCGCTTAGCGGCTCCTTCCCGTACCGGCTGCCGCAGAACCTGCGGAACTTCGCGTTTCCGTCGAGCTTGGAGATATCCACGTCCGGGTGCTCCCGGACGAATGCCGCGGCGTCCTGGGCGATCCAGTCCTTCTGCCGCTCTGCCTCGGCGTCGGCCTTCTCCCGCTCGGCCCGCTCGCGCTTCTGTTTGCGGACGACCTCTTTTGCGTCCTCTTCCTCCTCCAGATCCTGCACGGTGCGCCCGCTCTCCGCCGCGGCCTTCTTGAGCCGCGCCTCGCGCGCCTTGTCGGCGTAGCTCTCCAGCACGTCCAGCGAGTCGATCGCCCCGCCGCCGTCCGGATCGCTAAGTCCGAGCTTGGCAAGCGCGCTTTGGTAGCGCTCCTCTGCTCGGCGGAATCCGGCGGATTCTCCCGCCTTGCGCGCCGCCTGGTATCTGGCGTTGTCCTCCCGGCTCTGTCTGGCAGGTTCGGCGGCCTCCTGCTTCTTTTCGCCTGCGTTTTCCGCTTCAGCGCCGGTCTCTGCGGTCACGACTCCGCCCTCCGAGCCCTCCTCCGGAGTTACGGCTTCCATGTTCTCTTCCATGTGGGTCCTTTCTGCCGCTGTACTGCCGCGGCCGCGATGTATTTTTCTTGCTGATTAAAGGCTAACCCGAAATATCTGTCCGTGCTCGGCGACTTTTTTGTGAACTTTTCACGAATCGACAAACCCGTTGATACGACAGGCGGTTCCGGCCTTGAAAAAAGCAAAACCGGAGCAGTTTCCCGCTCCGGTCGAAAAATTTCTGTGAAATATTACTCGTAGTATAATAGCTGATCGCAGCGCATTCTCGCCTCCCGCTCCGTCCTCCTTCTCGCCTCGCCCTCCGGGAGAGGTGGCGCGGCGCTTGTGCCGTGCCGTAGAGGGCTACCACGCCTTCCTCGCCCTCTTCTGCCGCTTCATCTGGTCGATGAGCTTCTCCCG
>ERZ1034878.196-NODE-196-length-33917-cov-8.383232_pt1 | contig 33917 bp, 54 predicted proteins | sample MGYA00520593_ERZ1034878 | MGnify/ENA primary metagenome ERZ1034878 (study PRJEB33766, sample SAMN09781724) | gut metagenome | biome: gut microbiome | host: Homo sapiens | place: Madagascar | study: EMG produced TPA metagenomics assembly of the PRJNA485056 data set...
TTCCGACGGAGAAGAAAAAGTTTGAGGGGGTGTGAAAACAAAATCCGCGCCCTCGTGCGGCGCGGGCGCGATCGACGCGGCTGCGCGCGAAAGGCTTCGCATTGCTTTAAGTAAATTTTTGCCCGATTCGGGCATGACTCCTGCGTGTTCCCTGCTCTTTGCCGGGCGGCATAATGTTATTCTCCTACCCCCGCGGCCTTCGATTTGCGAGGGGCGGGGAATGCGCAGGAGCCGAAAACAGCGTCCGGTGTGGTCCCCGGCTCTTAGCAGCCGGCCATAGCCTTCACGGATCTGTCCCCCCGTGCTCTCGCTCGTCGAGGGCTGGGGACTGCATCGGATATCTGACCGGAGGTGAGCCGATGGGCCGCGAGGCCATGATCAAAGCCGACATGGAAGCCGTCGGCACCTACTCCCCGATTTTTGACAAAGCGATCAAGTCCCTGGCGAAGCAGGAGCGTGAGCTCGCGAAGGCCGAGAAGGTCTGGCGCGACAACGGCGGCAAGATGGTCGCCGAGTTGGTCAATAAGACCGGCGCGACGTACACCGCCAAGGACCCGCATTATGCGGTCGTGGACCAGCTGCGCAAGGACATCCTTGCCCAGCGCGCACAGCTCGGCCTGACGCCGAAAAGCCTAAAGGCCATGAAGGCGAAGCTTGCCGACGTCGGCGCACCGAAGCGGTCCCGTCTGGACGAGCTGCTGGAGGAAGCCCGCGAGTTCGCGGTCGAGCACGCGGCAGAGTACCAGGCAGCCGTGGACGGCTATGTCTCTGGCGTGCTCTCCGGCGAGATCGTCTCCTGTGAGGAGATCGTGCTCTCCTGTCAGCGGTACATGCGCGACCTTGAAAATCCAAAATGGGAGTTCCGCAGCGAGCCGGCCTGCGAGGTTGTGGCTATCATCGAGACGATGATGTGCCATCAGCAAGGCGAATTTCTTGACGGCACACCGCTGCGCGGGTCCCCGTTCAAGCTGCTGCCGTATCACCTGTTCATTGTGTTTAACATCATGGGCTTTTACGTCGCCGGCACGCAGCTCCGGCGTTTCACCGAGGCGCAGGATTTCATCCCGCGCAAGAACATCAAAACGACCTTTGCCGCGGCTCTGGCGTGGGCCCTGGCGCTCTACTACGCGCCCAGCGGGTCCAAGGTCTACGAGGTCGGCGGCGCGCTCAAGCAGGCGCTGGAGGGCTTCGATTTCATCTCCTACAACGTCCGGCGGCTTCGCCTGACGGTCGCGGACGATCCGGAGAACGGCCTGCGGATCATCAACAATAATGTCGAGCACTCCATCACCGGCGACGTCGGCGACGCGGGATTTATCAGTATCAACGCGCTGGCCGCCAGCACGGACAAGCAGGATTCCTTCAACTGCAACATCGTCATTGCCGACGAGGAGCACACCTACAAGGACCCGCGCCAGTATCAGGTACTCAAGGACGCGACGAAGGCCTACTCGAACAAGCTCGTCATCGGCATCTCCTCCGGCGGCAAGCTGGCGCACGGCTTCCTCGCCCGGCGCGTGGAGTACTGCCGGAAGGTCCTCAAGGGCACGATCACCGGCGACGCGGCCGACAGCCTGTTCATTTTCCTCGCCTGCGCGCCGCGCATGGACAACGGCGACGTCGACTACACCAACCCGACCGTGCTGCAGGGCTGCAATCCCGGCTGGGGCCAGTCCATCCGCCCGCAGGATATGCTCAACGACGCCGCCCAGGCAAAGGACGACCCGCAGCTCCGACCGGAGTTTTTGCAGAAGTCGCTCAACGTGTTCACGGCCGAGCTGAAAGCCTATTTCAACATCGACGAGTTCCGCGCGAGCGACGGCAAGTATAACTGGACGCTCGACGAGCTGCGCCGGCTCCCGATCCGCTGGTACGGCGGCACGGACCTCTCGAAGCTGCACGATCTGACCGCGGCGTGCCTGTTCGGGCATTACAAGGGTGTGGATATTATTGTCCCTCACTGCTGGTTCCCGATCGTGGCTGCGACGCAAAAGGCGCAGGAGGACGAGATCCCGCTCTTCGGCTGGAAGGACGACGGCTGGCTCGATATGTGCAACGACAAGGTGCTCAACCACCACGACGTGGTCAAGTGGTACGCGGCGCGGCGCACGGAGGGCTTCAAAATACGCCGCATCGGGCACGACCGGAAGTTCTGCCGCGAATATTTCATCGAAATGAAGAAGCAGCACTTCCCGATTAAGGACCAGCCGCAGCTGTTTACCCGAAAAAGTGAGGGCTTCACCTACCTGCGCGACAGCGCAAAGCGCGGCACGCTTTACTACTGCCACGCCGAGCCGTTTGAATACTGCGTGCAGAACGTCCGCGCCATCGAAAAGGCCGACGATATGATCCAGTACGAAAAGCTCGCGCCGCATCTGCGCATCGACGTGTTTGACTGCGCGGTATTCGCGGCCTGCACCTATCTGGAAGACCTTGAGGCTCGCAGCAAGGGCGCCGGCTGGTACGATACGAACGAAAAAGAAGGCGGTGACGCATGAAAACCTACATTCGCAGCCGCGTGAAAAGCGCGGCGAGCACGCAAAAGCGCTCCGGCAGCGACCTGCTGGGCCTTTACCTCGACGGGAGCCTCGACGATCTGAGCGTCTGCGGCTACACGTCGCTGCTCCAGTCGCCGGATGTGGCCGCGGCCATCTCTCCGGCGGCGGAGATCATCGGCTCGACCACAATCTACCTTATGCGCAATACCGATAACGGCGATGTGCGCGTGAAAAACGCGCTCAGCCGCTTCCTGGACGTTACCCCGTATGCCCTCGGTACGCGAAAAACGCTCATGGAGTGGATCGTGACGACCATGCTGGCCTACGGAAACGCCTACGTCCTGCCGGTCACGCAGGGCGGCCAGCTCGCCGACCTTGTCCCCATGACGGGCGCAAGTGCCAGCGAGACCTCGGACGGCAGCTATTCGGTTCTGTGGAAAGGCCGGACGTTCATGCCGGACGAGGTGCTCAATTTCCCGTTCAACGTCGACCCGCAGCAGCCCTGGCGCGGCCGCGGCGTGCGCATCCAGCTGCGCGACGTGCTGCAGAATCTCAAGCAGGCGTCGGCGACGACCAACCAGTTCATGTCGAGCAAGTGGAAGCCGAGCGTCATTGTCAAGGTCGACGGTCTTTCCGACGAGTTCTCGTCCGAAGAGGGCCGCAAGCGCCTGCTCGAACGATACATCGCGAGCGAGGACGCCGGGCAGCCGTGGATGATCCCCTCCGACCTCATCGACGTTCAGACCGTCAAGCCGCTGAGCCTTGCCGACCTTGCCATCAACGACTCGGTCCAGCTCGACCGGCGCAGCGTCGCGGCCGCGTTCGGCACGCCGCCCTTTTTGCTCGGCATCGGCGAGTACAAGCAGGACGAGTACAACAACTACATCCGGCGAAAGATCGTCCCGCTCTCGACCGGCATCGCGCAGGAGCTCACGCGAAAGCTCCTCACCTCGCCGGACCTTTACTTCAAGTTCTCCACGCGCCGGCTCTACGCCTACTCGCTCAGCGAGCTCGCCCAGGTCGGCGACGACCAGTACGTCCGCGGCATCATGACCGGCAACGAGGTTCGCGAATGGCTCGACCTCAGCCCGCGTGAAGGCCTGGACGAGCTGGTCATCCTCGAAAACTACATCCCCCGCGGCATGATTGGGGACCAAAACAAACTGAAAGGAGACGGCAGCAATGGAAACGAATGACCGCACTGCCCGGCAGGTCCGCTCACTCGCGCAGAAATTTGAAACGCGCGAGGCGGATGGCAATCTCTACATCGAGGGCTACTTCTCCGTATTCGATTCGCCCTATCCCCTCTGGGAGGGTGCAGAGGAGATCGTCAAGCCCGGCGCGTTCGCCGACTGCCTTGGGCAGGACGTGCGCGCTCTCGTCAACCACGATACCACCCTTGTCCTCGGGCGCACAAAGGCCGGCACGCTCGAGCTGAAGGAGGACAGTCACGGCCTGTGGGGAAAGATCACGATCAATCGGGACGACGCCGACGCCATGAACCTCTATGCCCGCGTCCAGCGGGGTGACGTCGACCAGTGCTCGTTTGGTTTTGATATTGAGCGTGAGACCTTTATAGATCTTGGCGACGGCCGCTGCCGCTGGGAGATTGAAAAGGTCAACCCGCTGTTTGAGGTCAGCGTCTGTACGTTCCCTGCCTATGAGGGAACGTCGGTCAGTGCCCGCAGGCAGCAGCTCGAAACCATCAAGCAGCGCGAGGCGCAGGCCTGGCGCGAATCCATGAAATCAAGACTGGAGGCAACGAAACATGGCACTTAAAGTTTTGCTCCTGCGCAAGAAGCTCAACGAGCAGAATGCGGAGCTCGCGAAGCTCCGCACCACGCAGGCCGGCTACGCCAAGCGCGAAGCCGAGCTGGAAAAGGACATCGAGGCCGCCGCGACCGAGGAGGAAAAGGCGGCGGTCGAGGAGGCCGTCACCGCCTTTGAGGACGAAAAACAGGCCACCGAGGACGCGATCGCGGCCGCGACCGAGGCCATCGACTCCCTCACTAAGCAGATCGACGAGCTGGAGACCGCGGCGCAGGACGCCGCCGGCTCCATCACCGGCGACACTCCCCCTGCCGACGACGGTGGCGACGAGAACCGCGCCCGCGGCAACATCAAGAAAAGAGGTGCAAGAACCATGATCCCTGAGACCCGCGAAATGCTCCACGGCATCGAGCTGCGCACGCTGCGCGCGCAGGTGCAGCGCAGCGACGTCACCGACTTCCTGCAGCGCGTGCGCGACCTGATGGGCCAGAAGCGCTCCGTCAAGGGCGCCGAGCTCGGCATCCCCGAGACCCTGCTGCCCATCCTGCGCGACACCACCGAGCGCTACAGCAAGCTCTATTCCCACCTGCACGTCACCCCGCTCAAGGGCAAGGCCCGCCAGAACATCGCCGGCGCGATCCCCGAGGCGGTCTGGACCGAGGCAACCGCCAAGCTCAACGAGCTGGACATCAACTTCTCCCAGATCGAAATGGACGGCTACATGGTCGGCGGCTTCGTCGTCATTCCCAACTCCACGCTCGAGGACGATGACAACCTCGAACTGCTCGCCACCGTTATTGACTATCTCGGCCAGGCCATCGGCAAGGCTGTGGATAAGGCGGCCGTTTACGGCGACGGCGACAAGAAGCCCGTCGGCTTCGTCCACCGCCTGTCCTTGAGCGCGAAGCCCGGCTGGTGGGGCTCCCAGCAGGCCGATTTCACCGACCTGCACACCAGCAACGTCATCAAGCTCGACCTTTATGAAAAGGACGGCGTCGCCTTCTTTCGTCCGCTGATTGCGGCCCTCGGCAAGGCGAAGCCGAACTACTCCAACGGTCAGCTCGTCTGGGTCATGAACCGCACCACGCACATGGACCTCATGGCCCGCGCCATGAGCTGGAACAGCGCCGCGACGCTGCTTGCCGGCATGGACGACACCATGCCCGTGATCGGCGGCACCATCGTCGAGCTTGACTTTATGGCCGACTACGACGTCGCCGGCGGCTTTATGGATCTCGAGCGCTGGGTCGAGCGCTCCGGCGCGACCATCGACTACAGCGACATCCCGCTCTTCATCCAGAACTGCACGACCTTCAAGGGCCTGCAGCGCTTCGACGGCAAGCCGGTATTCGGTGAGGCCTTCGTCATCGTCAACTACAACAACGCCAACCCCGTCACCTCGCTGAGCTTCGCGCCCGACTACAACGGCGATCCCGCCACACTGGTCGTCTCCGCGGCGGTGCCTGCCTCCGGCAGCTCCACGCTCACCGTCTCCGGCGCGACCGGCTCCAAGCAGATGTACCTGGTCTCCGGCGTTCCCGTCAGCGTGCCCAAGGGCGCGGCCCTGGGCGACAGCTGGACGGTCCTGCCGACCACCAAGAAGGTGCCCGCGGTCTCCGGCAACTTCGTCACCGTCTGCGACCTTGACGCGGCGGGCCGCGTGATTGGCGTCGGCGCGGCTGCCGTTCCCGCCTCCGCAGGCTGAGTGAAAGGAGGCCGTGACGTATGGCGGATGTAAAACAGTTTACCGACCCCGAGCTCCTGCTCAATATGCTTGAGCTGGACCTTGATATGCGCAAGCCGGACGAACGGCGCATCGGCCAGCTGCAGGACCTGCTCAACGTCGCGGCCTCCCGTCTTGCCCGCAAGGGCATCACGCTGCGCGACACGCTCGACGACGCTCACCTGCAGGTCAGCCTCGCCGCGTGGCTCTACCGGCGGCGCAACCAGATCACCGGCCCTGCCATGCCGGAATCCCTGCGCCTCGACATCAACGACCGCCTGATCGGCGAAAAGGCGGGTGGTCTCGATGGCTAACCCCTACACCTTCTCCGACGTCGTCACGCTCATCCGCGAGCTGGAGAGCTACGACGCCGATGGCCGCGTGCAGATCACCGAGCAGCGGCGCGAGGCCTATGCGGAGGTCCGCAGCGTGACCTCCCGCGAGACCTATGCCGCGATGGCGATCAACCTTTCGCCGGAGCTCAAGATCATTCTCCCGAGCTTCGTCGACGATTACGCCGACGAAAAGCTCGTCGAGTACGACTCGCGCCGCTACCACATCCTGCGCGTCTACCGCGCGGACGACGGCACCTGTGAGCTGACGGTCGCGCAGACCAAGGGCCCCGTGTCCGATTCGGGCACAGCCTGGAGGGACCGCTGATGAAAACGCTCGACGATCTCATCCTCGACGCCGTTACATCGGTGGTAAAGCCCTGTGTGCAAGACCTCTATACCGGAGAGGCGGTCGAGTATTGTACCTTCAACTACAACGAGCTCGCCGACGCTTTCGGCGACAACCGCGCCCACGCCATGCGCGCGCTCGTGCAGCTGCACTATCTCGCGCCGCTCAAGGCGAACACCGTCGCCACGCGGCGTGCTCTCTGGCAGGCGCTCGCGGCGGTCGATGAGTTTACTGCGCCGGACATCACCAACGCCACCGACCAGACCGGCCAGCACTATGTGTTTGAGTTTGAGGCGATTGGAGGCGTTGGCTATGCCTAAAGTCGAAATTGAAGGTCTTGACGACCTGCTGCTTTCGTTCCGCGAGCTTGCCCAGATCCCCGATGAGGTGATGGACAATATGCTCAATGCGCAAGCCGACATCGCCGCTGCCGCACAGCAGGAGGAAGCCAAAAAGATGCTGGTTGGCGACTATGTGACTGGAACAACGGCCTTGTCCATCAAAAAAGGCAAGATTAAGCTGAAAAACGGCCAGCGCGTCCTTTATGTCACACCGACCGGCACGCGCAAGCGCGGCAAGCGAAAGATTTCCAAAACGCGCAACGCCGAGATCGCCTTCATCAACGAATACGGCGATCCGGGGCACCGCATCCCGGCCCGGCCCTTTATTCGGACGGCCAACGAGAGAACCGCGCCGGAGCAGGAAAAGGCTGCGCTGAAAGTCTACGACGATTATCTCAAATCAAAAGGTTTGTAAAGGAGGTTTGCCCTCATGTATTTTCGCGCCAGCAACATCATGTTTGCGCCAATCGCCCCGAACGGTATGGACACCGAAACCGCGCTGCCGACCTACGGCACGGCTGTCAAGATCGGTTCTCTAAACCGTATTTCCGATAACATCGACCGCGTCGAGGCCAGCGGCTACGGCGACAACGCCCGCAAGGTCCACGTCGACGAATTTCGCAGCTACGGTCTCGACGTGGAGATCACGCACATTCCCCGTGCCACCTATGCCTCTCTCAACGGTGCATCGGTTGACACCTCCTCCAAGGACATCACGTTCAAGGACAACGACCAGGCGCCCTATGGCGGTCTCGTCTGTGTCCGCGGCGGCCGCGACGACGACGACAAGGACTTCTACGTCGGCGTGTACTATCCCAAGCTCAAATCAGCCATGCAGGGAAAGGACATCAGCACCAAGGGTGAGAACATTACGCTTGTCACCGAAAAGCTCCACTTTGCGGGCCTTGCGTGCAAGAACCATGTTTGGTGCGAGGAGTCGGACGAATTCGCGACCGAGGCCGAAGCGGTGACGTGGTGCAAAACAAAGCTCGGCGTCAGCTCGGACTGATCGCCGTTCCGTAAAAGGCGCGGTCTCCCCGCGCCTTTTTTGAAAGGATGCTTATGAAAACAGTTAAGTTTGAACTCAACGGTCAGCCCTTTTTTCTTTGCTTTAACGGCGCGGCCTTTTTTGCGCTGCAGGAGAAATTCGGCGAGGGCTTCAACATCGGCACGCTGCTGGCTGAAACCAACGGCAAATACGATACGCTCTGCGAGCTGCTTTCGCTGCTCTCCGAGCAGGGCGAACTGACGCGCCGCTACCTCGGCTATGCTCCCGCGGATATCCCCGCGCCGGAATTCTTTGCCGTGACGCTTTCCCCGCTGGATGCGCTCCGCGCCAAAAAAGCGGTCCTGGATGCGCTCCGCCTCGGCTTTGCCCGCGACGTCAAGGATACGCAGGGCATCGATCTTTATGAGCTGGAGTATCAAAAAAAAACGGGCTCGGCCTGAATGCCTCGCAGTACATCGGCACGCTGACGCAGGCGCTCGGGCTGTCCGTCCGCGAGGGCCTGCTGCTCACGCTGGGGCAGGTCAACGATCTCCTTTGCATTAGGCTCAAATCTCTCCCCCCAAGGAGGTAACGATGGCAACTCGTTTTGTTACCACAAAGTTCGCGCTGGAAGGCGAAAAGGAATACAAGGATTCCGTCAAACGGATCAACGATACCCTGTCCGAGCTCCGGTCGGAGGAAAAGCTGCTCTCTGAGCAGTTTAAGGGACAGGCCAATTCGCTCGAAGCGCTGCGCGCCAAGCAGAAAAATCTGTCTGCGCAGTATACCGAGGTCACACAGAAGGTCGACCTTGCAAAGGCACAGCTGGATAAATACAACGCGGGCCTTGACGAGTGCCGCGACGCGATGGACGCCGCCCGCAGCGCGATCGAGAGCTCCGGCAGCAGCGTCGAAGCTCTGAGCAAGAGCGAACAAAACCTTACCAAAGAGCAGAAAACTTTGCTCGACCAGTATCGCCAGGCAGAATCCTCCATGAAAAAAATGGAGTCCGGCGTTCATAGCATGACGCTGCAGTACAACAATGCGCAGGCGGCGCAGCTCAAGCTCTCCTCCTCGATTGAGGAGTATTCCCGCTACGTTGCCGAAGCGGAAACGTCTACGGACGGCCTGGCCTCTTCCATCGACGAATATGGGAAAACGGTCGGAGACGCCAATGAGGAAACCAGCCTGTTCGGCGAGATTCTTGGCGGCAATCTGCTCAGCGACGCGATCTCTAAAGGCGTCAGCGCCGTCATCGGCCTGTTCCAGGAAGCGATCGACAAAGGCACCGAATACAGCCGCTCAATGGCGACGCTGACCGCTGCAGGCGAATCTGCCGGCTATACCGCCTCGCAGACCGCAGAGGCATACGGAAGAATGTATACGGTCATCGGCGACGAGGAATCGTCCATGACCGCCGTCAATTACCTCCAGCGTCTCGGTCTGGAACAGAATGAGCTGCTAAAGATCACGGATATGCTGTCCGGCGCCTACATCAAGTTCAACGGCGACCTCAACCTTCCCGGCCTTGCCGAGGCGATGGTCCAGCTCAAAAATACCGGCGAGGTCACGGGCGAGCTCCAAAAGGTTCTGGAGCAGTCCGGCATAGACGTCAACGAATTTAAGGACGGCATTGCGCTGACGGCGGATGGCACGCAGCGGCTCATTTCATTCCTGACCGTCCTCTCCAATCAAACAGCCGGCGTCACCGAAAGCTTTCGCAATGCGAACCCCGAGATCATCGAAATGAACGAAACGCAGCTGCGTTTGAATCAGGCAATGGCGGATTTTGCCGAGCAGGCCGCCCCTGTGCTGACATTTTTAACCGAGCTCGCCACCGCGCTGCTGTGGTGTGCGAATCAGGCGTGGGAGCTGATCTCGTCCCTGTTCCAGCTTGACAATACCAAGGCAAGCCCCGAAGTATCGCTGACGGACGTTTCGACCGATACGCATAACCGGAACCGGCGCCGCGGCAGCCGCGACGGCTCCCATGCTTCCGGGCTTGCTTATGTTCCGTTCGATGGGTACCTTGCGGAGCTCCACGAGGGTGAGCGCGTACTGACGGCGCAGCAGAACGCTGAGCTGAGCGCCTACCGGACAAGCGCAGCATTTCTGTCTGCCCCATCCACCCCTACTCCGTCTCCCGCGACCGCACAGAGCGCCGCACGGCGCGAAAACGTGACCATTGACGTCACGCTCGAGCTGGACGGCCAGACGCTCGCGCGCAAGCAGTACCCGCTTATGCAGGCCGAGGGCCGCCGGCGCGGCACCCCGCTGGCCGGAAAGGAGGGCACCTGATGGCGAAATACCCCTTCATTGTGGATGGGCAGGACTTCACCGACCTGTTCCACAAATACGGCTACGAGGTCACCTACGAGTTCCGCGAGGGCGAGAACGGCGGCCTCATGTGCTCCGGCGAGGAGCAGCGCGATCTGCTCGCCATCAAGCCGACGATCGTCGGCACCACCAACGACGCGCCGACCGAGCGCATCACCGCGCTGCTGACGGCGTGCCTCAAAAACGAAGTCCTCTTCCGCTACTTCGACCCACGGACCGGCGCGGAGAAAACCATTACCGCGCACCCCACGGTCGACACCGTGTCCGTCCTGCTCGACGACAGCGGCACGCATTGGTGGAACGGCTTCCGCGTTACCATGAGGGCCAAGTGATGAGTCTGAACACCGTAAAATACAAAGGCGAGCTCCTCGCCGAGGACGAGCGCATCAGCACCGACACCCCCGGTGTGCTGGGCGAGTACAAGGAGCTGCGCGCGGACGCGCTCGAGGCGGACACGCTCGACATCACCGTTTTGTCCGAATCGGGCACGATCCGGAATTTCAAGAAAAACGACAAAGTCGAGTATTTCCGCTCCGGCAGCCGCGTCGGCGTCTACTACCTGCAGAGCGTCACGCGCGTGGGGCCAAAGCTCTACACACTCTCTGCGCTTTCCGCGGTCGGGCTGCTGATCGTCCGGCCGCACCGCGGCGGCATCTACACCGGGCAGACGGTCGCCGAGGTCGTCGCGGAGATCTGCGGCGACATCCCCGTGCTCATCGAGACCGTCTACCGCGGCATCAAGCTCTACGGCTGGCTGCCCATCGCCTCGGCGCGCGACAGCCTCGTGCAGGTGCTCTTTGCCATCGGCGCGTGGCTGCACACGGACGAGAACGGCACGCTGCGCGTGCAGAAGCTCTGGGACGGCACGGCGAGCATCATCGGCCCCGGGAGCGTCCACGCTGCGAACATCCAGGTCAAGTACCTCGACCCCGTCAGCGCGGTCGCCGTCACCGAGCACCAGTACATTGCCGGCACGGAGGACGTCACGCTCTTTGAGGGCACGGCCCAGCAGGGCGACGTGATCGAGTTCGACGAGCCGGCGCACACGCTCGCGGCCGAGGGCTTCACCGTCCTTGAGAGCGGCGCGAACTACGCCGTCCTCTCTGCGGGCACCGGCAAGCTCACCGGCAAAAGCTACGTCCACAACCGGCGCGTCGTCACGCGCACCGTGACCGAGGGCGCGGCGGAGAACGTCGAGGAGATCGCCGACGCGACGCTCGTCTCGCTCGTCAACTCCTCCGCGGTCGCGCAGCGCATGGCAGCCTATTACGCCTGCCGCGAGCAGCTCACCGTGGACGTCAACCCAGCAGCCGAGCACGCCGGGCACGTCGTCTCGCTCTGGAACGAGTGGGACAAGCAGCAGACGCTCGCCTGCATCGCCTCGCGCGAGACGAAGATCTCCGGCCTGCTCAAGTCCCGCACCTCGGCACTCGTCGGCTTTCTGCCCCCGCAGCCGGAATCATCGGAGTATTTTGATGAGCGCGTGCTGCTCACCGGCTCCGGCACCTGGACCGTGCCGGAAGGCGTGACCACCTACACCAAAGTGCTCATCGGCGGCGGGCAGGGCGGCAAGCACGGCGGTAAGGGCGAGGATGGCAAGCAGCGAACGGCGTCCTGGTCAGAGGGCATGTATACACGATACAACTGGTCGGGCTACCTCCCCGGTGCGATCTCCAAGGGCGGTGTCGGCGGCGAGGGTGGTATCGGCGGAAAGGTGCTGGTCGAGACGGTCAACGACGCCACACCGGGCGAAAGCATTGCCTATTCCTGCGGCGCGGCGGGCGCGGGTGCGACCACGGACGGAGCCGAGGGCGAAAACGGTACAGCGACCACGATGGGCGGCTCGTCCAGCGACAGCGGCTCCTCCAGCGATATCGGCTACACCGACCCCGTGACCGGCGAGGTATTCGCCGCAAAGGGCGACACCGGTATCGCAGGCGGCGACAGCGGCGGCTGCTCCGACGTCAGTGCATACCCAAATCCGACCGTGAGCGGCTGTCTCTACGTCGGGCAAGGCATCGCGGAGGCGACCGACGTGGTGGACGAGGACGGCAAGGTCTGGAAGAGCGGCGCATGGCTGCTCTACAACAACACTCAGCAAATTTACGGCAAGGGCAACAGCGCAAGCGCTGACGGGGATCTGAGCCACGGCGCGGTCGAATGCTCTGCGTCCTGCTCTGGCCCTTCCGGCGCAGCGGTCGGCGCAAATGGATCGGATGGCAGCGCGACAAATTGCAAGGCGACCGCAGGAAAAGAAGGAAACCCGACCTATATGTACGCCTACGCAAGCCCCGGCTATCCGGTCAATGGTGCGAATGCAGCGACAGCTCCCAAAAAACCGAGTGCCTACGGCAAGGGCGGGCGCGGTGGACACGGCGGCGGTGCGGGCGGCTGCGGCGGCTATTCGGCAACTGGTAAAACAACATCCAGCACCATGACGCAGAAAACGCAGGCTAACACCCGCGGCGTTGGCACAGGCGGACTCGGCTCGGTCGGCGGCGAGGCGGGCGACGGCTGCATCATCATCTACTACCGCAAAAAGAAAGAGCTTCAGTCCGGCCCGCTCGTGACCAGCAACAACCTTGGCCTGCTCGATTCCCTCGGGCGGAGAATGATCGTTTAAGGAGGTTTTTATGCCGAACGATTATTACACCATGCTCTACACCGGCGAGAAGACCGACGAGCTATTGCAGCGCGTGGACGAGGGCGAGATCATCATCCCCTCCTCGACGGCGGGCAGCACGAAAAAATTCAAGCTGACGGTGGACGACACCGGCGCCGTCAGCGCAACGGAGGTGACGACGTAATGGTACAGGGCGACGCTTACTCCATCGACGTGGAGATCACCAACGAGGGCCAGGCACTCAGCCCCTCCGCCGTCTCTCTGGTCGAGATCGCGCTGCTGAACCTCGTCAAGACCTATCCGGGCGATGTCACGTTTTCCGACGGCAAATTTCACTTTCCTCTCACGCAGACGGAGACCTTCGGTCTTCCGACCGTCTGCCCCATGCAGGTGCGCGTGAAGTTCCCGAGCGGCGACGTGATCGGCTCGGAAATGCAGCAGATCGATGTTAAACGCGCGCTCAGCAGGGCGGTGATCTGATGGCTGCGATCACGTTTGACGTCGGCAGGAAAAAGGCAGCCTTTTCCCTCGGGACGACGGCGGCCATCGGCATCGGCTTCCATGTTTCGGTCCGTGAGGTCGGCGGCGAGCCGTATGACGGCCCATATACCGTGACACCCGACTTTGAGACGCAGGAGCTTGCCACAAAGGACAGGCTTCTGAAAGACAATGTGACTGTTGATCCCATTGTAGTCGCCCGCGTGGAAAACCCCGCGGGCGGAAAAACAATTTTTATCGGAGGTATTTTCAATGGCTGAAAATCAGTACAACAGCAAAATCGTACTCTCGAGCGGCGAAGTCCTCATGGACCTCACCCAGGACACCGTGGTCGCGGACAAGCTCCTCAAGGGCTTTACCGCGCACGGCAAGGACGGCGCGCCCATCACCGGCTCCTGCGAATTTGACGCGGACACCGGCGACGCCACCGCGGGCGCGGCGGAAATTCTGACCAGCAAGACGGCCTATGTCACCGGCAGCAAGGTCACCGGTACCATGCCGAACAACGGGGCCAAGACGCTCAGCATCACGGAAAAGGGTAAGCCGGTCACCATCCCCCAGGGCTACCACGACGGCAGCGGCAAGGCCCAGATCGACGCAGCCGAAGAGGCGAAGCTGATCCCCACCAACATCCGCGAGGGCATTACCGTCCTCGGCGTGACTGGCACGATGTCCGGCAGCGAGGGCATGAAGCCGCAGGCCAAGAATGTCACACCCACGTTCGCCTCGCAGGAGGTTCTGCCCGACGAGGAGTACAACTGCCTCAGCTCCGTCACGGTGGCGGCGATCCCGATTGCCTACACCGACAATGCGCAGGGAGGCAAGACGGTCACCATCGGCTGAGGAGGTGCGGCATGGCCAACAACAAAGTCCAGCTCAGCGACGGAACAGTCCTGCTTGACCTGACCGGGGACACCGTAACGCCGGAGACGCTCATGGCCGGCGTCATTGCCCACAACGCAGCGGGCGAGCGGATCGTCGGCATCTGTGTGGCGAAGGAATTTAACGTGGACGGGTCCGTGGTCAAGCTCGTTGATGTCCCCTCCCGCACGATGCAGCAGGAGGGCTCGACGCTCAAGCTCTCGCCGGCTGCGATCAACGAGCACACGCTCACCATCTAAGGAGGAGCACATGGCAAATACGAATTACATTGACAGCTTTGAAGTAAACGGCGTCGAGATCCCTGTGCGCGACCCTGGCATTTCGCAGTGGGCGCGTGAGCCAAGCGCCCCCGAATATACGGCCGAGGATGTCGGCGCGTTCCCTGCCGTCCTCGGCGGCAGCGCCGGTCAGGTACTGACGAAGACCGCCGATGGACAGGAATGGAAAACACCGAGTGGGGCGGCATCGTATTACAAGACCTTTACCGCTGCCCAGTGGACACAGACCGATGCGGAGGCGACCATGAGCATCCCGCGAAGCGAGCATGGGCTGCTGGGCAATGACGTTTTCGCGCAAGCATCTATCTTGTCAAGCGGCGCCTATCGGAAAGGCACATGGGCAAGCCTTGAGACCTATGCCATGATCGCCGCTGACGGGACCATTACACTGCACACATCGTCCGCCTTCGACGGCGCTGTGCTGCTGATCGGATAAGGAGGAGTGTATGAGCGGATTTTACGGAGTGAATTACAGGATCAACGGCCACCGCGTCGGCTTTGTTCAGGCATTGAATGGAGTATACCGTGTGATCTTCGAGCGCTGCTACGAGGAAAACACGCTGGAGGCGGTCGAGGCCATCGACTGGCAGAATGTCACGGTTGAGCAGGTCCGCACGGACTATCCGGCTTGCCCACTGCCAGAGGGCTACACCTTTTCCGTGCAGGAAATCGAGTACACAAAGCAGGGCTACTTTACCGTCATTCTCAAAACGGACAAGCAGCATTGGGGCGATGTTACGCCGTATCAGGCGCAGATCGAGAGCCTGAACGCTGCCGTCGCCCATAAGGATACGCAGCTCACCGAGAGCGAAGAAAACCTTGCCGCTGCCAACGCGCAGCTGGCGGAACTGGAGGCCACCTATGATGCAAACTGAAAAGCTCAACGCCATTAAGGGCGCGATCACGGACGGAAAGCTCGTGCGGGCCGCCGGCGGCATCACGCAGCGCACGGAGCAGAGCGACAAGCTCGGCTTTGACTGGAGGATCTTCACCGTCAACGACGTGGACGTCCGAAAGGATTACGTCAAGCAGGCAAATCCGGTCGGCATGAGCGCCGACAATCCCATCGAATACACGGAGGGCGTGCCGCTCATCAACAACGCCTTCTACCGCGTGGACGGTGTGATCAAGGTCTACATGGACGGCTGGGTAGACTGGGAGGCCTGACGTGACCGCCTATGAGGCTGCCGTCCGGGAGAAGGACCGGCTTTATGCGCGCATTCAGCTTGTCCGGGAGGAGATCAAGCAGGAGCAGGACCCCGGCAGACGCGGAGAGCAGAAGCACCGTCTTCGCATCCTGTTCGAGATGTACCACGAGAGCCTTGAGCGGCTGGAATATCTTCGCCCACCGCAGGAAAAGCGGCACAAGGCGGTCAAGCGGACGGTCATACACACCGGTGCTGCCGGAGCAGATGTCAACAGCTTTGATTTTTTCGAGCGCTGCGGAGTGACCTTCGCGGACCTCGAAGGAAATCAAGTCCGTTGGGACGACCTCGGCTCGGACAATGGCGAGAGCCGCGCACGGCTCATGAGGGCGCTCCGGCGCGGCCGCGCGGCGGTCTCAGACCGCCAGCGCGAAATGCTCGATCTCCTCCTGCAGGGCAAGACCGCGACGGAGATCGCCGAGCAGCTCGACGTGAACAAGGCCACGGTCTCCCGCACGCTGCTCCGCGCGAAGAAGGTCCTTAACGATAAGGCGGAGGATCTGCGCCAAGAGGATCTTCGCGAGCATCCGAGCCGGCTCGATCTGGCCGAACCGGAAACGGCGCGCTATGTACTCTCTCGCCTGACGGAGACGCAAGCCGTGTATCTCTACCTCTACTATGGCGAGTGGCTGGATATGCGCTCGATCGGCGCGCTGCTGGGCGTGGACCATTCGACCGTCTGCCGCACGATCCATCGCGCGGCCAGCCGCATCCGTGCTCTATGCACCGACAGCAGCGGTGTTGAGCTGCTGGGTGTTGATGCGCTCGAGCCGGCGCTGTATGCGCTCTACCGGCAGCACGCAGCGGACGATCTGATCCCGGAGCGGGCCAGGGCCGCGGCACGCAGGGCGACCGTCTCCGGAGGCCGAAAACGGCAGGAACGGACGCTGGATCGCGCGCTGATAACGGCGCCGATATGGGGCCAGCACAGGCACCGTGCGGCGGCGCAGAGCCGTCTCCTGCGTGCGTTGGAAGACGCGGCGGCTCAGCGTACCGGCTCGCTCCTCGCGCGCCTGCGCGCGCTCCTGCGGGCTTTCCGCGTGAAAATAACAAGAGCCGCCTGACAGTCAGGCGAGACCGTGCATTGCAGTTAAGTCACGGGCATTCCGAGAGATCAAGAACACAGGAAGCAGCTCCCGCCGAACAGCCCACAAGCGTCCAGCGGACACCCGTATTCAATCCTCGGCTGCCCATTCCAAGTTCCCGAGATTTCGTTTCTGCCGGCTGATTTTTTCGACAAGGGAATCACTCGAATCACATTGCTTTTCACCTTTTCCGCCGCCGGAACGGACGGGGCCGATGCCCGGCGAGATTGTAACAGGCAGGAGGTGGTGATCGTCCCCCAGACAGACGGAATGCCTGTGACTTAGCTGCAATGCAGACGCAAAAGGCCGCAACAAAGGACGGCAGGAGTTATTGAATCGAAAGCGAGGATGCAAGTGAAAGAAGACTTTAAGACCATTATCCTCAAAATCAAGGGCGATTGGACGGAAGTCGTGGACGACTGCCGCGCTACCGTTTCCAAGCCTCCGCTCGGGCATGAGCCGAGCGGTGATTTCAGACGGGATATCCTCATCGCCGAGCACAGCCCGATCCGCGGCATTCGCGTTAAGTGGAGCTGGCACTGCATTAAAAGCTGGATCGCCACGCACTGGAGCCGCCACAAGTGGGAATGCTTCATCAGCTCTCAGCGTTCAGACCGCACGGGCATTCCACGCGACAAGCTCCCGCAGGACGTGCCGGTAGACTTTACCGGGGAAGCAAACGCACAGGCCTTGATCGATACTATGCGTAAGCGCCTCTGCCGACGGGCGTCACCGGAGACACGCGCCTATGCGGAGGACTTCAAGCGGGCACTGCGTGAGGTAGAGTCGGAGCTCTCTGACGTACTCGTCCCGAATTGCGTATATCGCTGCGGCTGTCCTGAAATGGACTGTTGCGGGGAGTGGCAGAGAATGTGCAGAGAAACGAATCAGAGCATTGATACCGGCAGCATCAAATATCGCTATCGGTGCTACAACGATCTGTTTTACGGCACCGAATAAAACAAAAAGGAGATTAAAACAATGGCTACTTACAAGAGAATCGCATCCGACGGCAAGCCCATCGAGGTCACCGATACCCCCGCGGGCCTGAGCGAGAGCGCGGGCATCAAGAACAGCATCAAGCAGCCGGTCATGCGCCGCGACCTTGAGCGCGCCGGCACAGAGATCTACGTCCTGCCGCAGTACAAGCTTACCTACGATGAGAACGGCTACTGCGTCAAGAAGGAGAAGTGCCGCATCCCGGACGATATTGCAGCGAAGCTCGCGGAGATGAACAAGTGAGCAAGGCCGGGGCAGCTCCGGCCGATCCTGAACGAAAGAGAGAGTACGCCAATGGACAACATCGAGACCAAGCTCGCGGAGGTCGAGCAGCGGGCCAAGAGCAACACCCACAGGCTCGACGATCAGGAGAAGCGCATTGACAACATCGAGGACCTCACGACCTCCGTCAAGGTGCTGGCTACCCGCGAGGAGCGCGTAGAGAAGGACGTGAAGGAGATCAAGGCAGACGTCAAGGAATTGACGTCGCGCCCCGCGCAGCGCTGGAACGGGCTGATCGACAAGGTGCTCTACGCCATCATCGGCGCGTTCCTGGCGTGGCTGCTGACGGGAGGCGCGGTATGACGTGGTGGCAGGTGTGCCTCATCGCGGTCTGCGTGATGGGCGCGGTCATCGTCGTGGCCTCCGCGCTGGCGATCCTCGCGTACTGGCTCGAGGGCGTGCGCAAGCGCGACAAGTACGTATGGGCTGCTATTTTTAACCTGACGTGGTACTGCATCGTGAGTCTCGTACTCACCGCCAACGACAAGACCGTGCCGGACAGCCTGACCGTCGCGTGGTTCGCCGCGTGGACGGCAGAGCTGGCGCTGCTCGCCAATATCAAGATCAAAGGAAAGGACGATTGAAATGGACCTCTTGCTGAAAAAACTCGCGAACCTCCTGAGCGTGAAATCGCTCGTGACCATCGCGCTGACCATCACGTTCTGTGTGCTCACCATCCAGAACGCGATCCCTGAGAACTTCATGAACGTCTACACGATGGTCGTGACGTTCTATTTCGTCAAGCAGCTCAACACGGAGACGGACAATGGCGCAGGCAAGTGACATCCTCGCCGTGGCGGTCAAAGAGATCGGCACGGTCGAGCAGAGCGGTAACCGGCAGAAGTACGGCAAGGCCTACGGCATGGACGGCGTGTACTGGTGTATGCAGTTCGTCTGGTGGTGCTTCCAGCAGGCAGACAAGACGCTTTTTATGGACGGCGGCAAGACGGCCTCCTGCGGCGAGCTGATGCGCTGGGCGCAGGCACACGGTCAGTGGGTCACCACGGGCTACCGGCCCGGCGACGTGCTGATCTACGACTTGCCCGGCACGGTGTACAAGACCGACCATTGCGGCATCTGCGAGAGCGTCAGCGGGCAGTATGTCACCGCCATCGAGGGCAACACCTCCAACGGAAACACCGGCAGCCAGAGCAACGGCGACGGGGTCTACCGCCGCAAGCGCAAGCTCTCGCTGGTGCTCGGCGCGTACCGCCCGAAGTACGACGACTATCGCGCGCAGCTCCAAAAGCGGGCGGGGTTGGAAGACAAGACGATGGACTACCTCGCGGCCTACAAGTACGGCAGCGACCTGATCCGTAAACTGGCAACGATGAAATAACCTGCTGAGCTTCTGTGTTCATCACTGTGTTCACAGATCCTGCTATGACTGGCAGAAACTGGCAGAAACGAGCAAGACGAAAGTTAAGAAAAAGCCTGATATTGCTGGAAAATCCAGTAATATCAGGCTTTCTCTTTCTACAACGAACGAGAGGAGGAAACTCTATTTCGCCCCTTGCATATCAGGCATTCTGCGCATTTTGTGTTTGCAACTGTGTTCACAGGCTTGGTCAAAAGCTCTTTTTCATCTTCTCCGCTGCGGCGGCGATCGCGTCACCGCAGACGTGCGTATAGATGTCCATTGTCGTGGACAGCTTCGCATGACCGAGCAGCTTCTGCGCCGTCTTTGGGTCTACGCCAGCCTCAAACAGTGCGGTTGCGTAGCCATGCCGGATCTGATGCAGAGAGACCGTCACGCCGCTGGCGGCGCAGTACGCCTTGTAAAGCTTGCGGAAATCGCCGTCTGTCAGCAGCGAGCCGTCCGGCTCGGCAAACAGATACCCTTGCGGCAATTTTTTCGGCAGAAGCGCATCCAAGGCGGGCAGGAGCGGGACCTCTCGCACACCGGCGGCTGTCTTTGGCTCCTTGATCTTCGCGCCGTGGTCGTAATAGACGGACCGGCGGATATGCACGCGCATGGCTTTGCGGTCAATGTCGGCTCCGGTTAAGGCCTGCGCCTCTCCCCTGCGGCAGCCGGTGTAGTAGATCAGCGCCGGGAACAAGCCAAAGGGCAAATTCGTGGATGCCTTGATCTTGGCGATCTGGTCTTTGTCGGGGGCCTCGCGCCGCGTCTGCGGGAGATTGCGCGGCACGCGGACGGCCTGTGCCGGATTGTAATTCGTTTTTCCCTGCAGCTCCGCCCAGCGCAGGACCTGGCGGATAACCTGCAGCTGCATGGCGACGGTCTTTCGTGCCCGCGCGGCGGCGAAGTCCCGAATAAATGCATCGATCTCTTTGGCGGTGATACTGCCGACCTGCCGCGCCCCAAATTCCTCCACGGCTCGGCGCAACGCCGGCTTATAGTTTTTCACCGAGTTCGGCTCGAGCTTCGGCTCGGCTTCATCCCACCACTGCTCTGCGATCCTCGAGAAGGTCGTCTCCGCGTCGATCTCCGCTTGCAGCTGGGCTCGGTCAAGCGCCTTGACCTTTTCCCATACTTCCTTGTCGGTTTTCCCTCGGAATGCCTTGCGCTTGCCGTTGATGCGGAGGATCGTCTCATGCAGACCGTCCGGTCGGATGTAATAGCTGGGATATTTTGGCATTGCGCCGCCTCCTCTCTGTTAAATATTCCAGTAGCCAACCGGCGCGCGGTTGCGTTATAATTCCATCCGGCGCCAAATACACAAGGGTGCCCGAGGGAGATAAAATGTACGACATCGCCTACATCCTCGCACTGTTTGAGTCCCTGCCCGCGCATGACCAGCACGAGATCCTCGAGCTGGCTGCACAGCTCGCAGCCGAATCCCAGCGCAGCGATCCGTAGACCTCCGCACATTTCCCCCTCTCCGAGTTCGCGCGAGCTCAGCGAAGGCCGCCGCCCTCATGGATGGCGGCCTTTTGCGTTGGAAAGAATTCCTTGCATTTTCGACACGGCTCTGCTATCCTATCTGTGGCGCTGCCAGTACAACGGTACAGGGTAGGCGGTTGGCTCCTCCATCCCGGAGGGGACTTCTTGCCCCTCCAAGAGAGGGGTGATGCGTATGCTTACATATTCAGAGCTGTTCGAGTTCTGTCTTGTGGTCATAGGGATCATTGGCCTGTGTTTTCAGGCAAAAAAGAAGTAACCGCCTCACGCTTCCCCAAGCAGGCGGTTACTCTTTGAGCAACTAACCGGGGAGCTGACCGTCTACCGGCAGCGCCCTTTGTTAGCTTTTATTTTGACCGCCGGCACCCTGACAAGTACGGCGATCACTTCAAAGAACTCTTAGGGGGCTGACCGTTCCGGCAGCGCCCTTTGTTTGTACTCCAAGTATAGCCGCCAAATTTCAAGTTGTCAAGGTTTGCTTTGAACTTTTCTGCGGTGCTGGTGACGTTATAATCGATGCTATCGTTGATGGCCCTCCCTGTCACGGGGAGGGCTTTTCCCGTGCCCGAATCTGGCACTTTTTACTGTCCCTCCGAGCCAACACTCGCCTCTGTCTTAGGCTTCGGAGCAGGCTTCAGGGCCTTGGCGATTTTCTTCTTGGCCTCCTTGGACTTCTCATCGTCGAGGATCTCACGCTTGAGAACCTCGTTCAAAATGATGTCCGAGATATCCTCATTGCTGACCTTAGAATCGATCCCCATCTTGCGGAGCACTCGTTTCACAGCATCGACGACTGGCTCGCTGAGAATGACCTGTCCGATGGTGAAGCGATTCATCAGCTGACGCTGCGTATGATAGTCCTCCAGATAGGAGGCCTTCCCGGACTTAACCATCGCTTCCCTGCTGAGGCAATAGAGCATTTCTAAATCGCCGGCCTTTTTCGCGTTCATCTCCGTCAGGTTAAATTCGTAGACCAGTTCCGTATCAATAGGCTTGGCAAAAATGATTTTGTAGACCTTCCATTGAATACCATTGGTAAGTATCACCCAGTCAACACCGGAGTTGGAGCCGTAATCAACCGCTTGCTTGATGTGCTGGAGCTTAAGGTCGAGCCCTGCCGCCTTGACCTCAATGAGGATGCGCGGCGAGCCATCCAGCTTGATTGCAAGGTCGCAGTAGGTATGCTTGATTGCGTATTCGGAGGTGATTTCTGTATACTTGTCGTAGCCGAGGATGTCAGCCAGTACGTCCATCAGAATGGTGACGGTGTCGCTCTCGTTGATGTCCTTGTCGCGGGCTTTGATCAGGATCGGCTGGTAACGCTTGAGGCCTGCTGCGATGCGGTCTTTCACTTTCGCCGGAACAGTAATCATGATTTCCTCCCCCGTGCCCGAATCGGGCACTTTTTTATTTTTTATTTTTGCGCCGGAGCATATCGCCGACGACTTTGGTTTGCTCTGCCGGGTCGAGCTCCGCGAAGAGGTCGATGAAGGGCGCATAGCGCTCGTCGAGGACCTGCGTGGCCGTGCCGGTCTCCCCCAGCAGGTCGGAGACCGTGCAGCCGAGATATTGCGCGAGCTGCTGGACCTTTGCCACCGATGGAAAAGAGCCTCGTTTTATATTTGCAATTAGGCTCCTGCCTGCTCCGCTTTTCTCGCAGGCAATCGTCGGCGGCTCGCCCTTCAGCTTACACCAATATTCTACGTTTTGCACAAAGCGTTCCGTGTCCAAAGGCATCACATCCTTAATGTAAATTTATGATTTGCACAAAGATTGCAAATATACACTTTTCGTATTGACAGTTGCAGATTTATGATTTACTATTTACTCACGGTGAGCCGCGGCGCACCGGATGAAAGGAGGTGGAAAGACATGGAGTCCTATTATGATAACTACTACGGGCGCCTCAAGCAAATCCGTGACAAGGACGACACGCTGGCCATGTATGCGTATTTCGCGGGCGTGACGAGCTATCTTGCCAGCGGGCGTGACGAGCTGACTCCGTGCGAGAGCATCAAGCGGATCAAGGCTCTGACCGATGCGCTCACAGCTGTCGCCAACGAGCAGTAGAGCCTTCCTGTCTTCCCTGCACTAACTCACAGTAAACCATATCACACCGAGAGAGAAAAAGCAAGGAGGTGTTCCCAATGAGGATCCGAGAATTACGAGAGCGCCGCGGTTTGACCGGCACGGAGCTGGCCCGCATGACCGGCGTGACGCTGCCCGCTGTGATCGGGTGGGAGAACGGCAGCAAGACGCCCACGACGGACAAGCTGCCGACCATCGCGGCCGTGCTGGAGTGCGAGGTCAGAGATCTCTACGACGACGAGACGCTTCGCGCCGCGAGCGAGGCGGCAAGGGCCGCGGTGGCGGCCAAGGGCGCGGCAGACGCGAGAGCGCTTGCCGCAGGAAAGTGAGGAGGGATAGGCCATGCGAGAGCGCGAGGCGTTCCGCGATCAGCTGCAATCTTTGCGCGAGCAGTTTGCCGGGCAGGAGGTGCTGACGCTGGATCAGAGCAGTAAGCTCCTCGGTCTTGACCGCGCGGCGCTGCTCGGCGACAAGGATTTTCCGGCCAAGAAGGTCGGCAAGAAGTACATCATTCCCATCGTGCCGCTTGCGCGGTGGATGGCTACCTGGTGATTTGACATTACCACAAAGGAGGACGAAAGACAATGGCACCGCAATACCCGAATATTTACCAAAGAGGGCGGAAAACGACACTTTTGACGCAGGAGGAGGCAGCGGAGCGGCTCGGCATCTCGCCCGAAACGCTCAAGCGCTACGAGGGCGGACGGCTTACACCGCCGGACGAGACCGTGGCGCGGATGTGCGAGGTCTACGGCGTGAGCTGGCTGGCGCTGGAGCACGCGAAGGCGACCGACCGGCTCGGCATCCTGCCGGAGCTGGAGCCAAAGCCCCTGCCGATGGCGACCATCTCGCTGACGAACCGTTTGCGCGACGCAGCGGACCGGCTGGCCGGATTGCTCCGCATCGCCGAGGACGGCGTGATCGACGACGCGGAGCGCCCGGAGTTCGACGACATCGTGCAGGACCTGCGCGAGACCATCGCCGCGGCCTATCAGGTGATCTACGCGGACGCAAAAAAAGAACGCCCCGAGGCTGGCACCTCGAAGCGTTCCCGTCCCCAGAGCAGGAGCTCTGAAAACCATTGCAAGCACAGTATATCGCAGAAACAGACGAATGTCAACACCTTCCGAGGGGAGGCGCGCGCATGACGGGACTGGACATCTTCCTGATCCTCGTCGGCATCACGTCTCTCACGGAGCGGCTAATGAAGATCATCGTCTATTTGGATGGAGGAAAGTATGAGCGAGGGCGTAATAAAGTCCGGCCATCGTGAGCCGTTTACCGTCCTGTATAAGTCCGCGATCCGCGACAGGCGGCTGAGCTTTGAGATGCTCGGATTTCTGACCTACATGCTCGACAAGCCGCCGGACTGGGAGTTCACCATTTCCGGCATGGCGAAGGAGCGCGGCATCGGCAAGGACACGGTGCGCCGCCTTGTGGGGCGGCTTGAGGAGGTCGGTTATCTGATGCGCGAGCAATCGCATGACGGCAGCGGGCGCTTTTCCGCGAACACCTACGTTTTGCAGGAAAAGCCGCCGTTGTCGGAAAACACCGACAACGGTGAAAGCCGTCGTCGGGAAACACCGTCAACGGAGTTTCCGACCCAAAGTAAGAACGTAGAGACTAAAGATTATATTATACCCCCCTATAATCCCCCCAAGGGGGACGGCGCGGAGCCGAGAAAACGGCGCAGCAAAACGACGCCGACATGGAAGCCGGAGCGCTTCGAGGGCTTCTGGGCCTACTATCCCCGCGGGGAGAACCGCATGGGCGCGGTGCGCGCCTGGGACAAGCTCAAGCCAGACGACGCGCTGATCGAGACCATCGGCCGGGCGCTGCAGGTACTCAAGGCCACGCCCGCGTGGCGGGACGGCGTCGGCATCCCCTACGCCGCGACCTTCCTCAACGGGCGCCGCTGGGAGGATGCCAAGGCCAAGCGCCCGGCGCAGAGTGCCAAGGCGCAGCCGGTGCGCCGCATCGAGCAGCCGCCGGATAGTCAGGACGGAGGGTGGACATGGGCCGAGTAGACGCGCAGCCGAGCGCCGGTTTGGAAGCCGAGCGCGCCGTGCTCGGCGCGATGCTGATCGACGAGAGCATCGTCAGTCAGGTGCTCGCCGAGGTGGACGAGCGCGACTTCACCAGCACGCCCAACCGGCTGATCTTCCAGGCGGCGCGCGAGGTGTTCCGCGAGGGCGGGCACGCCGACGCCATCACGATCAACGCGAAGCTCGGCTATGCCTCCGGCTCGCCGCAGCAGCAACAGCTCATCGACCTGATGGAGGTCACGCCCACGAGCGCGAGCTGGCGCGAATATGCGCAGCTTATGCGCGAGCAGGCGGCGGTCCGCCGCATCCACGCGCTCATGGCGCAGGGCTGCGGAGAGCCCACGCTCGACGCACTTCGCCCGCTAATTTCCGAGATGCAGGCGCAGATGACCTCGCGGCGCGGCGTGAAGGTGGTGCCGATGCTGGAGCTTTTACAGGACTTCTCCGCGCGCCACGCGAGCGGCGCAGCCGCGGACTATGTGGACTTTGGGCTGGATGTGCTGGACAAAAACACCTTCATCCGCGCGGGCGACGTGGTGGTGCTCGGCGGCTACCCGAGCGACGGAAAGACGGCCCTTGCCCTGATGATGGCCTACCACATGGCCAAGACGCGCAAGGTCGGCTTTTTCTCGCTCGAGACGAGCGCGGAGAAGATCGGCGACCGCATCGTGACGCAGGGTATGCGCATCGACTTTGACGCGATCAAGCGCAGCCGTTTGACCGACCGCGACTGGGGGACCTTCGCGGTCTGCTCGGATGACGCGTCCAAGCGCCGGCTCGATGTCATCCAGGCGAGCGGCATGACCGCGGGCGACATCATTGCGGAATCCCGCACCTACGGCTACGAGGTGATCTTCGTCGACTATGTGCAGCTCGTCGTGCCGGAAGGCAACCCGCGCGATCTGCGCAGCGAGCAGATGGCGACCGTCTCCCGCGCGCTGCACACCTTCGCCCAGAGCCGCGGCGTGCTGGTGGTGGAGCTGGCTCAGCTCAGCCGCCCCGAGCGCGGGGCATGGCGCGCGCCGGATATGCACGACCTCAAGGAGACCGGCCAGTTCGAGCAGGACGCGGACCTGATCGTGATGGTCTACCGGCCCGACCCGAAGCAGAACTACTCGCAGGAGAAATGCCGCGTCATCCAGATCGCCAAGAGCAAGGAGGGCCGCCGCGGCAAGGGCGTGTTTGCCTTTGACGGCAGGCACCAGACCTTCGCGCTCTACACTCGCGATGACGAGAAGGGCCGGAAGGAGAAAACGGACGGCGAAGCGCCCGGTCAGATGGCGCTTGAGGAAGTGCCCGAGGACGAGAACGATCCGTTCTGAAAAAAATCGAGAGAAAGAGAGCGAAACGACATGCCAAGAATCGGAGATACCCACGCCATTTTGGCGGACATCGGCGCGGCCATCGGCCCCGGACATCGGGAGCTCCCGCGGCTGCTGCCCGGGCGCATCGTGTACATCAACCGCGCGCACCGCTGGTTCCTCGTCGAGGCCGACCTCGGCGACGGCGTCAAGGTTCGCGAGGGCTTCAAATTTTGAGAGAGAAACAGGAGAACGACATGAAAACCATTGCGATCATGAACAACAAAGGCGGCGTCGGCAAGACCGTCACCGCCATCAACCTCGCCGACATCCTTGTCGCGGACTACAAGCAGCGCGTGGTGCTGGTGGACTGCGACGGGCAGGCGAACCTGACGCGCTTTTTCCTGCCGGGGGCGAACAAGTTGGAGCTGGTCACCACGGCGGATGTGCTGCGGGGCGACTGCGAGCCGCTGTGGAGCGACAACCTTGTGCCCATCCGTCCCGGGCTCGACCTGCTGCCGAGCAGCTCCGACCTCTACGAGCTCGACCTGCAGGCGATCAAGGACGGCGTGAGCGCGCCGGAGCGCCTGCGCCACTTCGCCGAGGCCGCGGCAGCGGACAGCGAGGTGGACTGGATGATCTTCGACTGCCCGCCGGGCTACACGCTCGCGAGCGTCGCGGCGCTGCTGAGCGTGCGCGAGGTGATGATCCCCGCGCTCGCCGACAAGTTCTCGCTTGACGGCGTGTTCGCCGTGACCGCGCAGCTGCGCGGCCTGAGCGCGGCCTGTCCGGGGCTGCGGTCCCGCGTGCTGCTGACGCAGACGCGCAGCGCGGAGGTGGTGGGCGAGTGCGAGAAGCTGCTGCGGTCGCAGCGCGTGCCGCTGTACCGCACGAAGATCCGGCGCACGGACAAGGTGCCGGAGAGCACGGTGACGCTTTCGCCGATGCGGGAGTACAGCCCGCGCAGCAGCGCGGCGGTCGATTACCGCTGCCTCGCCGGCGAGCTGATGGAGGAGGTTTAACAATGGCGGGTAAAAAGTTTGACATCACGAAGTTCGCGGCGACGCTGCCCGAGGCCGTGCCCGAATCGGGCATGACGCGCGAGATCCCGGTGGGCGACATCCTCGACAATCCGCGCAACTTCTACCCGCGCCCGGACAACAACGCGCTCGGCGCGCTGATGGAGTCCATTCAGGCCAACGGCCTGCTGGAGCCGCCGACCGTCGTGCCGGCAGAGGACGGTAAATATCGCCTGATCTCCGGCCACAGCCGCATGGCGGCGCTGCGGCTGCTCGCGGCAAATCAAGACGAGGCCGTCGCGAAGCAGTTCGCCTCGGTGCTCTGCCGCGTGCTGCCCGCGATGACGGAGGAGCAGGAGCTCTGCGCCGTGATCGAGGCCAACCGCCAGCGCGTGAAGTCCAACGCGCTGCTCGCGCAGGAGGCAGAAAAGCTCAAGGAAACCTACATCCGGCGCAAAAAGGCCGGCGAGGAGTTCCCGGTCGGGCTGCGCGAGTGGATCGCCAAGGAGATGCAGATCAACGCGACAAAGGTCGGCAACCTGCAGGTCATTAAAAAGGGCCTCAAGGTGCCGGGCATCATCGCCCGATGGGAGTCCGGCGAGCTGCCCGAGGCCGCGGCGCTTGAGATCGCCCGCATGGATGACGAGACGCAGTATCGTCTGCTCGACTGGATGATCGACAACCACCGGAGCTACGCGATCAAAGACGTGCAGGAGTTCGTCAAGAGCCGTGAGGCGGGCGCGCAGGCGTCGGAGGACGAAAAGTACATCGAACTACTGACACACATGCGCGATAGCCTTGAACAGACTTTGCAGGACTGTGCCGATCGGCAAGCCGGTATTCTGGCTTTGAAAACCAGGTTCCGGTGGGCCGGCGGCGGGTCGAGCGAGGGCGGATTTAATGGGACCCCTAAGGGGCTGGAGCTATACGGTGAGGATGGAAAGCGCATCCTGCGTCCGTGGGCAACCGTGTGGGATATGCTCGCCGCCATGCGGCTGCAGGACGGCCCAGCGCCGAGCAGCAAAGCGGCAAAGGCCCCGCGGGAAATTGTTGAGCCAAGGTGTGGCGAAGGTGAAACACAGCTTTCGCTCGTGTGGCATGAGTCGGGCGTTAAACCGCCGGAAGGCGCGCACATCGTTTTTATCGACGAAAACGGAGTAGCAGACGAGGACGTATACGTCAGCGGCAGGCTGAAAAGCGGATGGGCCGATTGGGAGGAGGTCGTTCTCTGGACGCTGTACCCGGACGATCCCGCACAGCCCGAGACGGCGAGCGAGCCGGTCTGGCTGCCGCTCGACGCGGAGCATTGGCCGACCGAGGGCGCGCTGGTCGTGCTCAGCTACGAGACCGGCCTCGGCGGCAGCAGCTACCTCGTGGCCCGCTGCGCCGGCGGCGCGGATGATGAGTACCCGTTTATCTCGACGGACGCGGGGACCACGGTCGACGACATCGTCGAGTGCCGCTGCGACCGCTGGATGCCGCTCGCCGAGTGCAGGCGCGGCAAGGAGGGCGCATGAAGAGGTCAGGACTGCTGCAAAAGCGCGACGCGCTGACGCAGGAGCGGCTCGACGTGATGCAGCGGACGATGAAGCAGTACATGCTCGACACGCTCCTCATCACGATGCACGAGGATTTCGGCTGGGGCTATGAGCGCCTCAGCCGCCTCGCGGAAAAGTGGGGCGAGACCTATGACCGCTATTTCCCCGCGCTCCAAAGCACCGACGAATCCGATGTCTGGCAGGAGCGCCTCGACCGCGCGACGCTCGCTTTTCTCGGCGACCACACATTTTACCCCTTCCCGAAGCGCTATCCGGAGATCAAACGGCTCGGCTATGAGCCGAAGAGGAGGAGCCATGCTTGACTATGATGACCTCGCCCCGCGGTATGTGGGCATCTGCCTAATTTGCGGCGAGCAGGTGTTGAAAAAGAAGGCGGTCTCGATCATGTACCGCGCACCCTACGCGTCGGTACGGACGCTTGGGTACTTTTGCCGTGGTTGCTGGATCAAATTTTTGGAGGGAAACGGCATTTCGGAGCCGTGAAAGGAGGAACACATGAAAAACAATGAGATCGTCAGGGCGCTGCGGTGCATTTCCACCGCAGGCGGAGAGAATGCCTGCGAGCATTGCTCGTACTGGAAGGAAGAGGAAGTCCCGGAAGAAGAACGGCCCATATACGGAGCCGACACGATGCATTCATGCGATGTCGACCGCGTTGGACTGGACGGCGCGGATTTGATCGAGCGCCTAACCGCGCGCTGCGCGCGGTACGCCGAGGAGATCGCCGTGGCGCAGGAGCGGACACGGTGGATCCCCGTGACGGAGCGTCTGCCGGAGGTGTGGCGCAACGATGAGAATGCGGAGCTTGTGAACTACATGATTTACAGCCCCGATTTTGGCGTGGACATCGGCAATTATCACGCAAAAGCGAAAAAATGGCTTTGCATGGCATTACCTTGCACCGTCACGCACTGGAGGCCGCTGCCGGAACCGCCGAAGGAGGTAGAGTGATGGAACGACTGACATACCGCGATAAAGACGGATTCCCTATGATGAAAAAACGTGGTGGATTCAAACAGGGCGGCGTTGAGCGCCTTGCCGCCTACGAGGACACGGGGCGGACGCCAGAAGAAGTAACCGCGTTGGGAAACCTGTTTGATTATGTGCTGGAAGAATCGAAAACGCTGACGGGGCAGCTTGCATTGCTCAATCGCATCCGCGATCTGGCCGAGGCCGACAGAACCGGTCGGCTGGTGGTGCTGCCGTGCAAGGTGGGCGATAAATTATACAGAGTGTTCGACGGAAATATCTCAGAACATGAAGTCCAAAACATGAAATACTTCGCAAGGCAAGGACGGCTTGGCATTGATATGACCCCGTTCTTCCCAGATGCGGGAAGGTTCATAGGAAAGACCGTATTCCTCACCCGCGAGGAGGCGGAAGCGGCATTGGAGGCGAAAAGTAATGACTGACATGGAACGCAAGATCTTCTGCGCGGCGCTCAGCCGCTACGGCGCGCAAGCGCAGATCGTAATGGTCTTTGAGGAGATGGCCGAGCTGCAGAACGTGTTGTGCAAGTTTCTGCGCGGACGAGTAGACGGCGACACGCTCGCCAACATCGCCGAAGAGATCGCCGACGTCGGGATCATGCTCGACCAGATGGCGATCGAGTTTGAGGTCGAGGACGCGGTGGCGGAGCAGCGGGCATCCAAGGTCCGGCGGCTGCGGAGCCGGCTTGAATACATGGAACAGGAGGGCTGACAATGGCTGAATACATTGAGCGGGAGGCGTTGCTGGACAGCATTTGCTATGAAACGTGCGGGATAGCGTTTTGCGGCGCTACGAACTGTGCTTTTATGGCAAAGGTTTGCTCTGCGCCCGTTGCCGATGTTGCCCCGGTGGTGCATGCGCGGTGGATACATAGCCGATACGAAGACTGTTCTGAACAGTTTGAGCTTGTGAAGTGCTCCCAATGCAATCATGAGGCGTATGCGATGGCCTTCTATGTTCGCGGCGGCAATTACTGCCCCAACTGCGGGGCGAAAATGGACGGAGGTGCGGACAATGGCTGAATACATTAAGCGAGAAGCTGCGATTGATCTAATCACACGTCGGTACGAAAATCCAGAAATTTGCACGCAGGAAATCAACAGTATTCCCGCCGCCGACGTGGCCCCGGTGGTGCATGGGTGCTTCGAGCCGTGTTTTGACGAGAACGGTAATTGGCGGCAGGGCTTTGCGAAATGCTCGAATTGCGGCAAGGAATACTACGCACAGGTAATCAACCATTTTGGTTACTGCCCCAGCTGCGGGGCGAAAATGGACGGAGGTGCGGACAATGCCTGAATTTAGACGCTTGACCTACAAGACGCCGGACGGGGCGTGGGGCATCAAGGGCGTGAGCCTGCTCTCCTGCCCGGCGCGGCTCTACGGCACGGCCGCAAAGCTGTGCGACATGGAGAGCCTGTGCGAGGACGTGTACCGCGCCAAGGACGCCGAGCTGACGCTCGACGCGCTGCAGGAGCTTGTGGACAAAGGGCTCGGCGGGCGCTTCCTCGACCTGCGCAGGGCGCTGGAAGGGGTGGAGCTATGACGGGGAGCAAGGTGTTGATCGTCAAGCTGCCGGAGCTGCACGCCGACGTCAAGGCGCTCGAGGCGTTCCGCGCCTATGTGTGCGACGCGCTCGGCGCGGGCGCGCTGGTGCTGCCGCTCGGCACGACCTATGCGGTCGAGGATTTCCCCGCGCTCGGCGCGGTGGAGGTGGTCGCGGGGGACGCCGTGCCTGTCGTGATCGGCGGGCCGAGGCCGACGCCTGCGGGCGGAGGCGGCGGGCTGGTCGTTGGCGGGCGCGTCGTCCGCTCGGTGCCCGATTCGGGCACGGAAAAAGGCCCTCCCAAGAAGGAGCTGCCCGACATCCCCGCGGCGGAGGGCGTGAGCCGACCGGAGCCGAAGCCGGTCGAGCCGCCGGAGAGACCGCCAGAGGAGAAGCCCGACGTGCCGAAGCCGACGGAGATCAAGCTGCCGTTGGCGGTCGGTCAGGCAACGCCGCGGTTTGCCGGGAGGGCGTCGAGCGAGAAAGCGGACATCCACGCCCGGTTGAACCGGTACTGGTCGGAAAAGGGGCCGGGCTCGATGATCAAGCTCTCCGAGGCCTGCGGGCTGGACGCCTCGAAGCTCTACCTGATGCAGCGCAACGACGGGAAGTTTGACATCGAGCACTGGCGCGCGGTCAACGCGGGTCTGGACAAGCTCGGATACGGAGGAATGAAATGACGAAAAAACGGATGATCAAGCTGCTGATGAGCGTCGGCTGCGACCGAAATTATGCGGCACGGGCAGCCGCACTGGCCGACGGCAGCTTATCGCACGCGGTGCTGTATTACGACCTGTGCGAGGAATTTGCCCGAGTGCTCTGCGAGCTGCGCAGGCAGTCCATTATTGAGGGCGACATGACCGGCGCGGTCGCCGGAATTGTCGGAAGCATGTATGGCTGAGCGGTTCTACTGCGTGCGCCAGCGCGCGGGGAATCTGGTCAAAGAGTACCGCGGGACGATGCCGCCGCGCTATGCGCCCTCCGACACCGATGAGGACCGGCGCGCCAAGGCCGACCTCAAGGCGCAGCGGCGCACGGTGCTCAACCGCGACTCCACCGACCGGCTCGAGCTGATGATCGCGCTCATGGGCAAGTACGCCACGCACTACATTCTGGAGTTCGACGACGAGCATCTGCCGGAGCGCTTCGCCGATGTGCGCAAGGCACTGCGGGCTTTCCTGCGGCGCGTGGAGCGCTATCGAGGCAAGGGCGGGCTTGACTACATCCCGGCCATTGAGGGTCTGCACGGGGCGCACAGGTATCACATCCACCTCGTTGCGGACTACCGGCAGCTCTCGCCGGCAGAGGTGCGGTTTTTGTGGCAGTACGGCGAGGTGACGGATTGGCCGGTATATAAGCGGCACGGCAAGGTGCTCGGCTTTCGTTACCTCGCACGCTACCTCACCAAGGAGCGCAGCGACGGGATCATCATTCCGGTGGGGCGGCATCCGTGGAGCTGCTCGCGCAGCCTTCGTGCAAAGCTGCCGCCGCCGGAGGTGTGGCTTGACGAGAGCGATGCGATTACGATACCGTTCGACGCGGTGCTCCCACGGGTGCGGACCGGCGGCAGTCAATTCGGCAGCTACCGGGTGGCGAGCTGGATCGAGGCATAAGGAATCGCGTGCGCGCGTGCGCGCGACATTACTTGTAACCTATTGGCTTTTTAGTGACAAACGCAGAAAAGAGGGTGAAAAGTGTTGCAATCAAATCAAAAATGCGGTACACTATTTCCAGTGATTGATGGATATGCAATGTGTCCGGACTGCCTGCGGCAGGGACGGCGCAACCGCCTCCAGGAGATCACTCCGGATATGCAAAGCCTGCGGCAGCCGTTGTACTGCCGGAAGTGCAAGCGCCGGTTCATCGTGAATATTGCTGCTGGCCAGTGTCTGGAAGACCGGAGCCGATGAAACTCTCGAGAGAGGGTGTTTGTCGGTTCCGGTCTTTTTGTTTTGCCCGGAGGTGATAGCCCGATGGCCGGAAGGCCGGAGCTGACACGGAGGTCGGTATGGCTTGGGCAGGTTATCACACAACGCGCTGGCGAAAACTGCGGCGCAGCATCCTGCGGCGCGACGGGTACAAGTGCCGCGAATCGGCGCGGTTCGGCCGTACGGTTGAGGCCACGACCGTGCACCACATCTGGCCCGCGGAGGATTATCCCGAGTACGCCTGGTGTGCGTGGAACCTGCTCAGCCTGTCCGGTAAGCAGCATGACGCGATGCATGATCGTCTGACGCACAATCTTTCGCCGCTCGGCGAGTCTTGGCGTCGGCGAACGACCCCCCCAGCCTCTCCGCCCGGCTGATGAGAGGCCTATGT
>ERZ1034878.197-NODE-197-length-33820-cov-16.095898_pt1 | contig 33820 bp, 52 predicted proteins | sample MGYA00520593_ERZ1034878 | MGnify/ENA primary metagenome ERZ1034878 (study PRJEB33766, sample SAMN09781724) | gut metagenome | biome: gut microbiome | host: Homo sapiens | place: Madagascar | study: EMG produced TPA metagenomics assembly of the PRJNA485056 data...
GCGGAAAGGTCGCACGTGAGAAAAAACTGTTTTTGAGGCAAAACGGAAGCGAAAAGCGAAGAGAAAAGCAAGGCAAAAAGTTGAAAAAATGTCAAGGCTGAATTGAATAGAGCTAAAGGCGATATGTGCTTTTTGCTTTGGCAGATTTGATTTAAGGCTTATTTTGCCGTTGACGAAGCGGACAAGCTGAAATTGAAAAATCCGTCTTATGAAAAGTTTTCATTTTATTAAAATCTATAATAGAAAAAATTTTTACTTGTTCATACGTCTGAAAAAGGCGGTGTGAAATCGAGAGGTGGTTGATATGCAGTTGCTATTCGGTTGACGTGCGGGGATGTTACTGCTGTCCTGCGGCGAGGCTGACGGTGGAATATTTAGGCGGTTAGCCAGGGCGAAAGTGAGGCGAAAAGCAAGAAAAAAATCAGGGGTTAAACGCTGAAAACAACACGGCAACGGTGCGAAAATCACGCCGAAGCGGTTAAGTTTTCGTCTGTCCGTGAGGGCTTTGCAGGCGAAAGAGGAAACTGAAGCAGAAGCAAAAAACGGCACGGCAACGGTGCGAAAATCACGCCGAAGCGGTTAAGTTTTCGTCCGTCCGTGAAGGCTTTGCAGGCGAAATCGGAAACGGAAACAGAAACAGAACGGAAGTGCAAGCCCTCTGCGGTGCGGTGTGAGGTTGTAAGCTCTCGGCTACACAGGAAAATCGGCGCAGGTAAATGGTGCGAAAAAATAGAAAAAACGCACCCGGGATAACACAGCCGGGAATCAAAGTGAACAGTCAGAGCGAGCGCACCCGAAAGAGCGCACCCGAAAGAATGGGACAGAACTCGACAAAAAGAGTTGCCCGAGAGGAAGGAGAAAGTGTGATGGCTTTTATCTGTGCAATATGTTTAACGCTTTTAGTTGTGGTTATTGACGCATTTATCGGAATTGCTTGTTTTGTGGCATTGGCTAAATTTATAGATTATTGGCAGAGCAGGTAGAAATCTTATTGTGTTCCTTGAGTCAGAACTCTTCCGAGTGAACTACCCGAGAGGAAGAGCGAGCAAAAGGCGTTGATTTGAGCCGAGATGAAAAATAGCAAAGGCAAAAGCGAGCCCCCGAGAGAATGGCACGGAACTCGGCAAAGAGACTTGAACGATAGAAAGCCCGAGTGTGAGTGTGTTCGGAAGGAGTGACGGCAACGGGACTTGCGTCCTTGTGTGCAAAATAAAAAAATGCACACAGAAAATGAAAAGTGTGCGTGAAAATTAAAAAAATCAAGCACAAAATTAAAAAATGCACGCAAAGCTTCAAAAGTGCGTGCGAAAAGGAGTAAAAAAATGGGAGTATTCAAAAATTACACGATTGAGGCTATTGACAAGATTGAAAAGGAGCTTCGGGAGTTAAAAGGCAAGGCTTCATCTAATGCGAAAGCCGTTGCAAAGGAGACTGCGGAAACGCTGATTGCTTTCTGTGGGCAGGATAACGAGTTCGCTCAAGCGATTGTTCAAAGCGACAAGACCTTATCCGAAGCCTGCGAATATGCGGTCAAGGATTGCGGAAACTCAATATCCGATATTGCGGTTTATCGCCGGGCGGTAGAATTTTATTTTCCCGGTGCAACGGTTGAAATGAGAATGACAATCGACCTCTGCGGTTCGGTCAAGGAAAAAGACACGGTAATTGATTTGAGCTTTGACGAGCTTTTTGATTGAGGTGCAAAAATGCGGGAATTGAAAAAAATTGAGACGATTATAAAAAATGCGCCCGAAATATCCGCTTCTGACATAGAGCAAATAAACAGTGTGTTCATGCCGTATATTTTTTATAAAAATGACAAAAAAGAAAAAGCTCAACACTGCATTTGCAGTAATTGCAGAGAGCATTTTACGGTGTCGGAGCTTCAAAGGACTTTGACACCCGAGGACAGAGAGTTTTTGTCAGCGACGCACAATAAATTCGTGAAATGTCCGAAGTGCGGTGTTACGGCACAAAAAAAGCAAATCGGAATTGCAAGGGATTGTGCTAATTTAAGCGAATATCAAAGAACGGTATTCGTGAAACGCAGGTCAGAGCAAGAGGTTTATCTGGTTTACTCTTACAACAGCAAAGAATATAGCAAGCTACCGTTGTTCGAATCAGGAAAAGGGTTCGTCAAAAATATTAAATATGACACCTTGCCCGAAGCGTCGGTCGAAGCGATTTATTATTTAACTCCAAATCAGCAAAGAGTGTTTATACGCTCGCCTTATTCGAGGGAATGGGGAGAAGAGAAAATAGCCGAGCCGTACACAAAAACATACTATTACAACATTATGTGCCCAGGAAAAGGTTATACGATTTTTGGGCTTGATGCGCTCGGAGACACTTTTTTGAGGTATTTCGATTACGGAAAATTTAAGCGTATCTTTAGCGCCTATGCGGAATTTCCGTTTTGCAAGACGATTTCACTATTTGCAAAATATAAAAGCTTTGAATTTCTCGCAAAGCAAGGATATGGAGAATTCGTGAGGGGAATAGTATTTAACCCCAGAGCCGAAGCACCGACTTTGTATGATTGGCATGCGACAACGCCATACAAGTTTTTCAAAAAATTGTCAAAATCAGAAATTAAAGAAATGAAAGAAAAGAATGTTTGTACTCGTTCGGATATAAACGGTTATTTGAAGCTGCGTTCAAGCGACAAAAAAATAAGCGTTGACGAATATGCGCAGCTCGCCGAAGCCGGCGGCTATCGAATAAGCAGCCTTGAAAAGATGATGAAAAAGCACAAAATCTCGGCAAAGGAAATGTTGAAATTCTTAAATAATAGAGAGAATTTTAAGCCGAAGCAAGTTTATGGTGAATTAAAACACTACAAGATGTCAAGCTGGCTTGACTATGTCGAAGCGGCGGAAGATTGCGAGTATGACTTGAGTGTTCACAATGTTTTATTCCCGAAGGACTTGGAGACAGCACACGACGAAGCGGTTGCAGTCAGAGAACAAATAAGATTTGAAAACGAGAAAAAGAGCCAAGCCGAAAAATTGAAAAAAGAACAAGATGCGTTGAATGATAAGAATAATTCGTATGCAAAGCGATATAAAAAACTTCAAAAAGCGTATGAATACTGCGATGAGAAATACAGAATTGTTATCCCGAAGGGCGCAACAGAAATTGTACTTGAGGGCAAAGCTCTCAAGCATTGCGTCGGCGGTTATGCCGAAAGGCATATCAAGGGCAAAACGACAATCTTGTTTATGAGGACGGCGCAAAACCCTGACGAGAGCCTTTTAACAATTGAGCTTGCCGAAAAGCGTCTTGCTATCGTACAGGTTCACGGTTTGGGAAACCGAAATCCGAGCGCAGAAGAACGGGCGTTTATAGATAAGTGGCTCGAAAATGTCAAACAAAGGAAAAATAAAAAATCAAGCAAGAAAAAAGTAGCATAAAGGAGTAAAAAATATGAAAGAACTTATTAACATTCACGGCGAAATGAGTGAAGCGCAGGCAGAGGCGGTCAAGCTGCACCAAAACATAATGCTTAATGCGGAGCTTGCTGCTAACAGCATGATTGCAATGTGCCGAGATCTCAAGATTATGCGAGACAGGCGGCTTTATGAAGAGCTCGGCTGCGCCGAATTCAGCGAGTACACGGAAAATCTTGTCGGCATTAAAGCAAGGCAGGCTTACACTTACATTTCGACGTATGAGAAGCTCGGCGACACGGTTTTGCAGTCGAATGCAACGCTCGGAATTACAAAATTGAGCCTTATCGCTCAGATGAACGCCGAGGACAGAGCAGAAATGCTCGAAAGCGGACAGGCTGACGATATGACGGTCGCAGAGCTTAAAAAGCTCGTTGAGGAAAATAAAAATCAAGGCGAGCAAATTTCAATTCTCAATGCGGAAATCGAAGAATTAAAGAAAAAAGAGAGCGAGGGTGCTGACGGTTCGGAGCTTGAAAGTGAAATCGAGGACTTGAAAAAGCAGTTAGACGAGAAGCACGCCCTCGTCGAGAAGCTTGAGAATGACCTTGAGGAAAGTAAAAAAGCCGAAGTGCCGGACACAAAGGCACTTGAAGAGAAAATCGAAAGCAAGATTTTGAAGAAAGCCGAAGCGGAAAAGAAAAAAGCGTTTTCCGCCGGCGAAAAATCGGCTGAAAATGCCGCAAAAGAAAAAATTAACGCTTTGAATTCTCAAATCGAAGCGGCACAGAGCAGAGCACAGGAGCTTGAAAAGCAGCTTGCGTTGTCGGACAGCGCATCAGCCGAAGCGAAGGTTTATATTTCGTCAATTCAAGCGGAATTCAATGCTCTTATGGGCGTTATTTCTTCAATGCCGACAGAACAAGCCGAAAAATTCAAGGGTGCAGTCAAGAAGCTCTGCGGTGCTATCGTAAGCAGGTGCGACTGATGCGGTATGAATATAAGATTCCGCTTGTCCCTCCGAGCAACAACAAGTACATAGGCAACGGCGGGCAAGCGGAAAATATTGAATATCAAGCTGAAAAGAGGCAATGGGCGGGTTACATCAACATTTTTTGCCGCCCGAAGCCTCCGAAGGCTCTCGGCAAGGCGAAAGTAACATTGCACTATTTTTTCAAGGACAATCGCCGGCGAGACCCGGATAATTATTCGGGCAAATTTATTCTTGACGGACTTGTAAAGGCTCAAATCCTTGCTGACGATAGCTTCAAGGTAATAACGCTTGAGTTACAGGCAGATGTTGACGAGAAGAAGCAAGGATTTACGGCTATTGAAGTGGAGGGGTTATAAAATGGAGCTTTTAAGCTTTAAGATAAAGATTTTTGAATTGCTCGGAATTGAAAATACGGAAGAAATCGGCGAAAAGCGGCTTGATGTCGTCTTGAATAGCAAAACGGAGGCTTTCGACTCCTTTAAGGAAATTGCGGACAACCTCAAGGATTGGTTTCAGGCGTTATGACAATATTACGAAGCGGAATTCTCGGCTACAAAAACAAATCAAGAGATAGCGGAAAGATAGACTTGGGGGCAATGAAAGATGAGGAGGAAATATGAGCAAAAGAAACTGTATTTTTTGTGATGTGTGCGGAGATGAAATAACTGAAGACACAAGAAGATATAAAATTAAGAAACTTAAAAAATTTTATAAGAATGAAAGAAAATTTTACTTCAAGGCACGGAGATTGGACATTTGCGAAAACTGCTTTTCAAGATTGCAAATTTTTGTGAAGAAATAAAAAAGCAGGTCATATCATTTGAAACGCCGACATAACGCAAATTCTTGCGTGGCGTTCAAGTATTTTAACAAAGGAGTAAAAAAATGGAATGTAAAAAATGCACTCATTACCGAGTGTGCTTGGCGTATTCGGGTGCGGATGAGCTTGAATGCTGCGAGCTTGTAGACGAAGAAAATAAATGCGATTTTTATGAGGATGAATTTAACACTATGTTTGTTGAGGGCTGCGAAGATTTCGCTAACCGTACCGAACGGGAGCATTTGCCGTGCATAGTGGGCACTGTTGTCTATCAGACCGACGGGGAAAGAATATACCAAAGCACAATACAAAAAATTGTATATGATACCGAAAATGTTGCTTTTGATGAACAAGCGTTAAACAATTCAGTTTTTCTTACCCGTGAAGAAGCAGAGAAAGCATTGGAAAGGATGAAAGAGAATGAAAAGCGTAATTATAAGCATTAAGCCTTATTGGGTGTTTCTAATTATAGCCAAAACAATGGGTTGGTATATATATAGCGAAAAAACCATTGAGGTTAGAAAAACTTGTCCTAAAGATAATGAATGGAATAAGATTGGAAAGATATATTGTACCAAAGACAAACAGTCTTTTAATTGCATTCCGAAAGAATATCAACCTTTCATGCAAAAGTTCTTGGGCAAGGGTATCGGAGAGTTTGTTTGCGATTATATTTTGCAATTCACTAAAGATGACTATGACAGCCCTTATGACATATCTGACGATGATTTAAGTAAAACTTGTTTGCGTCAGGAAGACTTATACCAATACGGTAAAGGTAAAACCCTCTACGGCTGGCATATATCCGACCTTGTTATTTATGACGACCCGAAAGAGCTTGAAGCATTTACAACTTTCTGTTACGCAAACAAGAAGCGTTGTGCAAATTGTAAGTATTATCTTTTTGACAATGACGATTTGAATGGTTATCGAAGATGGTGCGATGTATGCCATCGAAAACCACTTGCAAGACCGCCGCAGAGTTGGTGTTATATTGAGGGGGCGGAAGAATGATACCTTTTCCAAATAAAAAATACAGCGTTATATATGCAGATCCACCGTGGGCTTATCGGACATATTCTAAGAAAGGACAGGGACGGTCAGCGGAAAGCCACTATCCGACGATGTGCATTGAAGACATCAAGGCGCTTCCGGTTGGTAATCTGGCAGCTAAGGACTGCGCTCTGTTTCTCTGGAGTACGTTCCCGTGCCTATGTGAAGCGCTCGAAGTGTTGACAGCATGGGGATTTTCCTATAAAACCGTGGCGTTCGTGTGGATCAAGCAAAACCGAAAAAACGATGCCCTTTTTACTGGTATGGGTTACTGGACAAGAGCCAATGCGGAAATCTGCATTCTTGCGACCAAAGGTCATCCCAAACGGGTTGATGCTGGTGTTCGTCAAGTGATCCTCAGTCACATTGAGGAACATTCCAAGAAACCAGACGAAACACGAGAACGCATCGTTCGGCTGATGGGAGACATTCCCCGCATTGAACTTTTTGCAAGGAACACAACACCGGGCTGGGATGTCTGGGGGAACGAGGTAACTAAGTATGACAAACTATGAGCGAATTAAAAATATGAGTATCGAGGAAATGGCAGTAATATGAAAATTCACAGTTCAGATTTTAATTAAAAGAAAGGAAGTGTATTTATGGCAATTTATGAAAACATTAAACTTGATAAGGGACTTTATTCAACAGGTAAGGGCTTTACAGCAGAGCTTGAAAGCGTTGACCCCTCAGAAAATTACAAGGGTACTTCTCTTGACGGTCTTGACGCATTCGAAAGACAGCTTAAGCGTTTTGACATCAAGGTAAGCGGCGCAGGCAGTGACACAATCGAAAAGTTCTTCAAAACCACCGATTCTGCGGCACTTTTCCCCGAATACGTGGCAAGAGCCGTTAAAAAGGGTAAGGAGGAGGCTGATATTCTTCCGCTTATCGTTGCCGCAAAGACACAGATTAACGGTATGGATTACAGAACTATCGCTTCTGTTCCGACAAAGGCTGAAAAGGAACTCAAGGACGTTGCGGAGGGTGCTGTCATTCCCGAAACAAACGTGAATGTGCAGTCAAATCTCGTAAAGCTCAAAAAGAGAGGCAGAACACTTGTCGCTTCCTATGAGGCTCTGCGCTTCCAAAGACTTGATTTGTTTACGGTTATGCTCAAACAGATAGGTGCATATATCGCTACAACTCAGCTCAATGACGCAGTTACCGTAATCACAGACGGCGACGGTAACAGCAATCCGGCAAAAGCAACGGCTGTCGCAAAGGTAGGCGAGATTACATATCAGGACCTTGTTAATTTCTGGAACGGCTTTGACCCGTATTCACTTAACACAATGATTGTCTCTCCCGACGCAGCGGCTAAAATCCTTGTTCTCCCCGAGATGAAAGACGCTGTTGCAGGTCTTAATTTCCACGGCACGGGCAAGGTTGTTACACCTCTCGGCGCAAAGCTCCTTAAAAGTTCTGCCGTAGCATCGGGCAAGATTATCGGTCTTGATAAGAACTATGCGCTTGAAATGGTACAGGCAGGCGGTATTACAACCGAGTATGATAAACTCATTGACCGTCAGCTTGAACGTGCGGCAATCACCGAGATTTCAGGCTTTGCAAAAATCTTTACAGATGCGTCAAAGGTTTTGACCGTCTAAGCGGAGGTATAAAATGAAATTCTCAATATAGAAAACTATTACGAGAAGAAGTGAAAAAATGAGTAAATACATAGAACGCAAGGTTTTGTTGGAAGCGGTTAAAAAAATGGATAGGCTTGATAAGGAAACGAAAACGCCTTACGAGTATGACAAGCAAGGTTATTTACTGCTTATCAACAACGCACCCGGGGTGGAGATTGTTAGGTGCAAAGACTGCAAATATTGGTGCGTTGATATTGACGCTCCGCCGAGTAGAAGATCTGGAGGGTATTGTATCCACGGAGGTTTTACAACAAGCGGAGATTTTTGTAGTAGAGGGGAGGAAAAAGAAAAATGAGCGAGATGGTTAAGTGTTTGATTTGCTGCATTGTCGGGGTATTGGCAATAGCGGTAACAGTAGGCATAACGATTAAAGGCTTGACGGCGATAATTGAATTTGTAATGTTTATCGCTTGTCTTTTATTCTTCGGAGAATAAGGAGGTAAAAAATGAAGATTAAAAAAATAGCAGAGTTTTGCAAAAAGGAAGGAAACATAGTTGTTTATCTGACTTCGGACGGTCCGTGGATTGGGACACAGTCGGCAATTTATTTCACGCCCGAGCTCAACGGCATAAGCGAAGCGGGGCTGTATTCAATTCTTGACATCCCCGAAAATAAGAGGGACACGACACCAATCAGGTATATAGATTCGCTTGACATAAAGGACATAAACGAAGCGGTCAAGGACGAGCCTATGGATAAAATGACTTTAAGGCTTAAAGGCAGAATAGAAATTATACCGCTTCTGGGCTTCGGCGGAAAGGTGGCGTTGCTCAATTCTAAATACTTATCGCCCTTGCCGTCGGATGTGGAATTGTTCTTGCGAAGCGGACTTGTCTATGTTAAGCGTGGAATGCTCCTCATTTCGATAATTTCGCCGGTAATCCAAAAGAGCGAGCAAATGATAACGGAGCTTGAATATGTCGCAAGGCATATTCAGGACACGATAGAGGACGATGTATGAGGAAATTTCACGAAATTGATATGACCGATTACGGCATATCGAAATACGAAGCACTCGAGCTCAAATACTTCTGCTTGTCGTACCCGGACAAGATAAAGCGTCTTAACGAGCTTGCGGACAAGGAAGAATTGACAGACGAGCAGAGAGAAGAATTCAAGAGAATTGAAAAGGATGTCAAGGCAATTCACGCAGCGGTGCAGCTTGCAGTCGGCGGTCAGATAGGACTGTATCAGCCGTTACTTCGGAATTTAACCGTAAATGAAAGTATTGAAAAAATGCCCTGCGGAAAAAATCAGGCGTACACCTTTAGGAAGCGAGCGTTTTTGATGCTCAGTCGAATAAAAAAATAATAATCAAAGCGAAGCGGAAAAGTAAGGGAAAAAGTGCCACTGCTTTTCCGCTATTATTGTATCAGGGGAAGAAAACCCCCTTACCCTGTTTACTCCCTACTTAGTAAAAGCACCTAACCCCCCTGATAGGTGCTTTTGCCATATAGGGAGAGGAAAAATGAATATCAGAGATTACATTTTACAATTCTCGGACATCAGAGAATTTTATAAAACTTATACTTGGAAAAAATTTCGCAACGAGCAAATGCGGAAAAAGAAATATCGGTGCGAGGAATGTTGGAAGAATGGATATTACCGCAAGGCGACGGTGCTTCATCACATTAAGCACTTGCGAGAATTTCCCGAGCTTGCGCTCACGGAAAGCAATATGGAGGCTCTTTGTGAGGAGTGCCACAAGTCGGCGCACCCCGAAGAATTCAAACAGACAAAATTCAAAGAAAGGTGGGATTGAAGTGGCAAGACCGAAAAGCCCTGAGACAATAAAAAAACAGCAGGAAAAGTCAATAAGCAAGGGGCAAGCGGTTATCAGAGAGTCGCTTGAAAATCAGCTTCGAGCTCTTGAAGCTTCCGTTCCGCACTTTCAGGACATGATTGACACTTACATAACGCTTTGGGCGATTAAAAAGCGACTTGAATTCGACATCGCCGAAAAAGGCATACGCTACGACGAGTATATGTCAACCGGCAAAAAGAAGTCGGTTATCAATCCCGCAATCAAAGAGCTTGAAAATACCACAAAACAAATGTTGTCTATCCTCAAGGAAATGAACCTCACGACGAGCGAAAGCACCGGCGGAGAGTGTGAAGATGAAGAACTGTAAATACAAGCCCGTGACGGACTATATTGACATGATTGACAATGATGTAGTCCCGACCTGCAATGAGATTAAGCTGTTCGCACAGCTTGTAAAGCGAGTGTTTGAAGAAGAGGATCTATTTCTCGACACCGAACAGGCGGAAAGATATTTCAAGCTGCAAAAGCATTTTCCGTTTGACCTGTTCGAATGGGAAAAATGCGCTTTTACTCTTCACAACTGCTTATACCGAGCCGACGGCTTTTTGAGGTTTCCGACCTTGCAATTATTCGTCGGCAGAGGCGCAGGTAAAAACGGCTATTTGTCTTTTGAGAATTTTGCGTTATTGACACCCGTCAACGGAATTAAAGACTATCATATCGACACTTTTGCAATGTCCGAGGATCAAGCAAAGACAACATTTCAAGAGATTTACGATATTTTAGAGGGCAATCCGAAATACTTCAAAAACTACTTTACTTGGAATAAAGAAGTAATCAGAAATATCAAGACGGGAAGCTGTTACAGGTTCAGGACTTCTAACTTCAAGACGAAGGACTCGGGACGGCAAGGCAAGGTTGACTTTGACGAGATCCATCAGCTTGAGAACAACCGACTGATTGCAGTCGGCACTTCGGGACTCGGAAAGAAAGCACACCCACGAAGAACATTCTTATCGACAGACGGTTATGTGCGAGGCGGTCCGCTCGATGAATACAAAGAGAACGCTTCGCAAATTCTCAACGGAGTAATTGAGGACAACGGCACGCTGATTATGTGGTATCGCCTCGACAGCGACGAGGAAATTCATGACGAGGAAATGTGGGTAAAGAGCAACCCGAGTTTGCCTTATCTTCCGAATTTGCTCAATGAGATGAGGACAGAGTACAAAGAATATCTCAAAGATCCGATAAACAATTCGGACTTTATGACTAAGAGAATGAACAGACCGCAAGAGAATAAGGATATTTGCGTTACTGATTACGAGAATATCAAGAAAACGAAAGCACCGTTACAGGCGGTTGACGGAAAAGACGCAGTTTTGTGCTTTGACTACGCTTCGAGCCGAGATTTTGCGGCGGTCGGTTACATAACAAGGCAGGATTATAAAATTCAATTCAACGGAAAAATGTTTATCCTCAAGGGCAACAGGGATTTACACCGTATAAAAGCACCTCTCGACCAATGGGAGAAGCTCGGCGTGGTTGAATTTGTTGACGGAATCGATATTCAGCCCGACTTGCTTATTGAGTGGGCGGCTGAAGAACAGCTCAAGCACAATCTTAATTTCGTCGGCGCAGGTCTTGACTATTTCCGATACTCGATAATGAAGAAACGGCTTGAAGCTTTCGGATTTGAGCCCGGCAAGGGCGGAAATCTAAAACTTGTCAGACCGTCGGACATTATGAGCAGTGTTCCGATTATCTGCTCGTATTTGGACAACGGAAATTTAATTTGCGGCGACAACCCGGCGTTTCGTTGGTGTGTGTCGAATACAAAAAAGGTTATCGGCGACAAGCGAGGCAACGAGATATTTGAGAAAATCGAGCCGAAGTCGAGAAAAACCGATATGTTTATGTGTTTCGTCGCCGGAATGACAATGCTTGACTTGTTGCCCGAAGCGGATGAAGACGACGAGATTATGATGCCGATATTTTGTTAAGGAGGTGAGATATTTGAAGATTATAGATTTTCTAAAAGAAAAATTCGGCTCGGCTAAATTTGAAGCGATAGCCGAGGAAAAAATCCCCGAACTCTCACTCTATCGGTTTGCTTTTTATAATGCGATCGGGGCGATAAGCTCGGCGGTCAGTAGGTATGAATTTAACATTCTGCGTAACGGCGAAAGGCAGGAGAATAACGATTGGTTTACTTTTAACTTTGAGCCGAACCGCAATCAGTCGAAGCAAGAGTTTTTTTACGACTTCATTCAGCGTTTACTTATGGACGGCGAGGCTCTTTTGGTTGAGCGTGGGAATGAGTATTTTATCGCCGACAGCTTCCAAAGCGACAAGGACAGCTGCGGATTTGGGACTGCGAGATTTACGAATATTGAAAAAAACGGCGAGCAGCTCACTCGAAGCTTTGACGCTTCCGAGGTCGGATATTTTAAGCTTGATAACAAGGAGTTGAGGAAGCTGCTTACCTGCACGGCTCTTGAATATTCAAATGTGCTCAATGCGGCGAGTAAGAAATTCAAAAATTCCGCTTATCAAAAGGGAATTCTTAAAATCAACGCTCAAAGCTCTGGCACACAGAGAAGCGAAGAAGAAAGGAACGAGGCTTTCAACGAGGCAATTCGTAAATTCTACCAAGACGGAAACGCAGTCCTACCACTTAAAAAGAATTTTGATTATGAGGAGCTCGGAAAATACCGGAATACGGGAACGAGTGCAGATATAAGCGATATGACATTTCAAGTTTACAGCCGAGTTGCCGAGGCAATCGGAATGTCACCGTATGTTCTAATGCATTCGTCAAAAGAACCTGAAACGCTAAAGGTTGATTTTTACACGCAGACGGTAGAAAAATTTGTAAATCTGTTCACAAACGAAATGAACCGTAAATTTGTCCGTCGTGATATGTATTTAGGAAATTCGGGCGTGCAAATTCGCATACAGCCTGAAAGACCGTCGGACATTGACGAGCTTATCGCAGACGGAACGGCGATTTACAACACAATCGGCTCGGGCGTCGCCTCGATTGACGAAATCCGAGAGCGAAAGGGACTTAAGAAGTTAGGCACGGAATGGAGCTCAACACACTTTATTTCAGCGAACCTAAAGCCGATTGAAACGGCTATGAAAGAAAACGAAAACGGAGGTTAAAAAATGACAAACGAAATTGAAAAAAATGCCTGCATCAAGGCTTATGAACCTGCCGAAGCGGATATGGAAAAAATAAACGCTTTGACGCTTCGCAATTTTACTCCCGAGGAGATCTTCACATTCAAGGTCAAGCTTTGCTCGAATGAGGTTGACAGAGATTACGAGAGCTTCACGGCGGAATGCCTTAACGAGCTTGCGGAATTGTTCAAGGGCAAAACGGGAATAAAAGACCATCGTCAGAATACGGACAATCAGGTTGCAAGAATATTCGACACGAAGGTTGTTACCGAAGCAGAAAAGCAGACGGCACTCGGCGAGCCGTACACATATATTGAGGCGTATTGTTATACACCGAGATTGCCGAATACGGCTGACTTTATCGCCGAGGTCGAGGCAGGCATAAAGAAAGAGGTCAGCGTCGGCTGTTCAATTTCAAAAAAATTCTGCTCAATCTGCGGAAAAGAATATAAATCCCCGTGGGCGACAGGCTGCGCACATCTTCCCGGCAGGGATTATGAAAATGTAAAGTGCGTTGCAAGACTTGCCGAAGCTTTGGACGCTTACGAGTTTAGCTTTGTTGCTGTTCCGTCGCAAAGGGACGCACAGGCAAAAAAAGAATACACCGTCGTCGAAGCAGATCCGACAATAAAATCGGACGGCGCAGGCGGCGAAACAAAAACAAATTCGTTAAATGTTTTTAATGACATTTTTGAAAAATTTTTATCTTAGGAGGACAAAAAAATGAGTTTAGAAATCGTTAACGAAGAAATCAGAAAATCTTTCCTCTCTGAATTTGAGCTTGCCACAAAGGACAACGACACCGAGAGAGCGAGTAAGGCTCTCAAAGGCTTCCTTGACAATGTGTCAAGTGCAATTATTCAGGAAGCAAAGGCAATGGGCGAGATGTCAACAGACGAAAAAATCCTTGCTGCAAGAGGCTTGAGGGTTTTGACAAGCGAAGAAAAGTCCTATTGGAACAAGGTCATTGACTGTGCAAAGGCAGAGGACAGCGAAAAGGCATTCGCAGGACTTACGGACGCACTTCCCGAGACCGAAATCAATGCTATCTTTGATGATATGCAGGAAGCACATCCGCTTCTTAACCTTGTTGACTGTCAGAACACTTCGGCACTTATGGAGCTTATCATCAATGCCGCAGGTCCGCAGGCTGCTATTTGGGGCGAGCTTAATACCGCAATCACAAAAGAGATTGAGGGAAGCGTCAGCATAGTGAAGCTCGCACTCGGCAAATGCACGGCATTTATGTACGTATCGAACGATATGCTCGACCTCGGTCCTGTATGGATTGAAAAGTACGCAAGAGTTGCCCTCACGGAAGCACTCGGCTACGGCGTTGAAAAGGGCATCATAAGCGGTTCAGGCGTAAAGGGCGAGCCTATCGGTATGATTAAGAATATCTCTGACGGCGTATCGGTAAACACTTCAACAGGTTATCCCGACAAGACAGCTGTCAGGGTAACAAACCTTGATCCGAAGACCTACGGCGATTTACTCGCAAAGCTTGCAAAGAGCAGCACCGGCAGAGCAAGAGTTATTACAAGAGTTGACTTTATCGTTAACCCCGTCGATTACTTCAAGAAGGTATTGCCTGCAACAACAAAGCTCGCCGACAACGGCTTATATCAGCTTGAATGCGTGCCGTTCCCGACAACCTTTACACAGTGTGCGGACGTTCCCGAGGGCAAGGCAATTCTCGGACTTGGCAAAAACTACAAGTTCGGCGTAGGCACGGGCAAGGGCGGAAAGATTGAACCTGACAAGAGCGTCAAATTCCTTGAGGATTTAACAACCCTCAAGATTAAACTTTACGGCACAGGCAGAGCTCTTGACGACAACAGCTTCCTACTTCTTGACATCAGCAAGCTTCTTCCGCTTGGCGAAAAACCGACAGAAACAGCAACGGCATAAAAAAGAACGGAGCAATGAGAAATGACGATTGAAGTGTTAAAAAGAGAGCTGACCATCACTTGGGATGATGCGGAAACAAACGAAAAGGTGTTAGCGCTCGCTGAAAGAGCAAAAAGCATAATTACAGACAAGGCAGGGCGAGAGCTCGACTTTGAGACCCCCTCTACGGCTCAACAGTTATTCTTCGATTGCATCAAATATCTCAGAAGCGACGCTTACAATCAGTTTCTTGAGGATTACTCCTCGGAGTTAACTGCTTTAAGGCTTGGAGGCGGAGAGAGTGGAACAGCGTAAAAAAATTGCATTCAAAGACGGCGTGTGTTTTCTATTTTCTCCGCTTGACAAGGAATGCGAAAAAGCGCATTTCAATTTTGCCGAGTATAAGGTCGGTATTAACCGCTTTTACTCGGCACTCCTTGCAGGAGTAGAGGTTGCCCGAGTTATTCAAATTCCGAAGTCACCTATAATCATAGACGGCACGGAATCGGTTATTATCGAGGGCGAAAAATACTTCATCAAGCAAATTCAAGCGCAGGTGGAAACAATTCCGCAAACGCTTGTGTTGACATTATCGAGAACGGGCTGAATTAAGATGCATTTTGAAATGAAAATTGATAACGACGCACTTGTCAAAGAGCTTGACCGTCTTGCGAAGGCTGTTCCTAACTCAACCGAAAAAGCCGTTGAAAAAATGGCTGACGTCATAAGACCGGCGCTTATTTCCGCCGCACATTATGACAGGAGCTCTAAGCACAAGGGCAAGCACCTTAAAGAGGTTATTAAGCGAGGCACAATCGTCCACGGGCGAAATTCGGCGAGGACGACGATTTGGCTTCGTCCGAGAGGCTTAAGCGGAGCGAAAAAAGGACCGAGAGCCGTCAAGAATTGGGACAAGGACAAGCAGGTTTACAAGCTTGTTGTTGCCGAATTCGGACGGTCGGACCTGCCTGCAAAGCCTTTTTGGGAAAAAACCGTTCAAAGTAATGCAGACAAAGCGGCTAACGCTGCTATAAAGGTAATGCAAGAGGAAATGAAAAAATGACAATCAAAGAATTGATTACGGCAGTATCGGAAGAAGTGAAAATCAAATCGGCTCGCACCTTTTGGGACAAGGATGTTTTGGGAATTCAACCTGAAGAATACCTTGTGTGGAAAGTGACGGGTTACAATGACAGGATTGACAGCGACAACGAGAACGAAATTCAAGAGAGAGTTGTCAGAGTTTCGCTTTTTTCTAAAAATGACGATTTTGAAGAGCGTGCCGAAGAAATAATCGAAGCGGTAAGACGCAGAGGCTACAAGGCTTATATGCTATCTTTTGAAGATTACGAAAAGGACACGAAATATCATCACAAAGAATTTGAAATTATATGGAGGTAAAACAATGAACAGAGTTAAAGCAAAGGTTGCCATTCCGATAGGTCTCGACAATATCTACGTTGCAAAATTGACAACGGATGTTGCCGGCGGAAAAACAACATATGAAGTGCCTGAATATGCCGCAAGAGCAATTAAGTGCACCATGACGCCCGTTACAAAGACGGGTACGCTTGAGAGCGACGATGCAGTAGAGATTGATCAGACTGTAATCACCGGATATACGGTATCGATTGAAGAGTCACAGCTTGACGACTATATGAGAGCGTTGATTTTCGGTCACAGAATTGACAAGTCGGGCGGACTTGTCATCAGCAAGACCGACACACCGCCCGAGCTTGCGCTTCTTTGCCGCTCGAAGCTTTCGGATGAGAAGAATTACAAATACATCGTTCTCTACAAAGGCTCGTTCAAGAAGAATGCCGAGGAGTACGAGACAGACAAGAGAGACGCAACAACCTACAAGACGGAAACAGTCGAGGGCACATTCTACGCAAGAGAGTCGGACGGTGTTATCAAGTACGACTTGAGAAGCGACAGCACAGCTGCCGGCGCAGCGGAAAAAATCAAAGCTTGGTTTACGGCTGTTTCCGAGCCTGATGCAGAAAATCTCGCACAGGCTGCGGCAAATGTCGTTCCGACAGACAAGAAATGATTTTTGCAGTCAACTGCAAAGGAAGTTAAGGGGATAGCAAACGCTATCCCCGAATTAAAAAAAAGGAGTAAAAAATGACAGGGCTTAAAATATCGGACTTAATGATATTTACAGACGAAATTAAAATCGGAAAGAAAATCCGTCAAATAGCGTTCAATAACAGAGCGCTCGGCTATGCGGAGCAGTATTGCAAGGCTCAAGGTTTTCCTCTTAACACGGCGCAAATAATCAAAGAATGCTCACAGCTTGAGCTTCGGTCGATTTTAGCTTGTCTTTACGGGGCAATAAGAGCTAAAAACGAGAAGTACACGATAGCGAGATTCACAAACGAGCTCGAAGCAGAAAATGTAACGGAATATTTCGAAAAGGTTACGTCGGGGCTTCAAATGTACTTGCCCGAAAAATCGGACTCGGCAGAGACGGGCGCAGCGGCAGACGGGGCGGAAAAGGATGTGATCGGCGATTATTTCGAGCTCGCAAGGCAAGTTCTCAAAATGACCGACGAGGAAATACTTGACAGCTCAATGCGAATTATTGAGCGTCGGTTGAGCTTAACGCTCGGAATTGAAAACGAAAACAACAAAACGGGCTACATAGATGATGTGCCCGGATTTTAGATAGATAAGGAGCGAAAAAATGAGCACGAAATCAGATTTACGAGTTCTCTTGGGCGTTGACGGCGAAGCGGAATTTTCACGAAAAATGGATAAAATCGTAAAGCAGCAGAGAGAGCTTAAAGACCAATTCAAGCTTGCGAATTCGGAGCTCGGTGCAAGCGCAAGCTCCTATGATAAGGCAAAGCTTAGCGCTGAAAGCCTTACTAAGCAAATCGAAGTGCAAAAAAATAAGGTTGCCGAAATCGAAGCGGCTTACGAAAAGGCTCGCACAGAGCAGGGCGAGCTGTCAAAGACGACTATTGACTTGAAGCACGATTACGATACGGCGCAGACGGTACTTAACAACCTTAAGAATAAGCTTGAGGAAACAAACAGGACTATTGCCGAGCAGGAAAGCAGGCTTAATAAGGCAGGTGACGCTTTCCAAAAATACAGCGACAGAATGGGCAAAATCGGCGACGGAATGACCGATGTCGGAAAAAACCTCACAAAGAACGTATCTGTGCCGATATTGACGGCAGGCGTTGCCGCAGCGAAGTCCGCTGTTGATTTTGAGGACGCTTTCGCCGGCGTTAAAAAGACGGTGGATGCGACGGATGAGGAGTTTTCGCAAATGTCGAAAACAACGCTTGATATGTCAACGAAGCTCGCAACCTCGGCGGAGAAAATTGCAAGAGTTGAAGAGGTCGCAGGACAGCTCGGAATTGCGAAGGGCGATATTGTTAAATTCTCGGAGGTTATGATAAAGCTCGGGATGAGCACGGATCTGTCGGCGGAAGAAGCTGCGGCAGCTTTGTCAAAAATTGCGAATATTACAAATATGCCCTCGGAAAAATACGAGGCTCTCGGCAATGTTATTGTTGACCTCGGCAATAAGTTTTCTACAACAGAAACCGACATTGTGGATATGACGACAAGGCTTGCGGCGACGGGACAGGTTGTAGGTTACACACAACCTCAAATGTTCGCAATCGCAACGGCTCTTTCCTCGGTCGGTATCGAAGCGGAAGCGGGAGGCTCGGCGTTTTCGAAATTGTCTAAAAAACTCAATCTTGCCGTGGCAAAAGGCGGTAAAGACCTTGAAAAATGGGCGAAGGTAGCCGGCGTTTCCTCGGCAGACTTCAAAAAGGCATACGAAAAAGACGCTCTCGGCGCACTCAATATGTTCATTAAAGGACTCGGCGATATGAAAAAGAGAGGCGAAAACTCGGTTGCGGTACTTGAGGATATGGGACTTACAGAAGTTAGACTGTCAAACGCTGTTCTTGCTCTCGCTTCAAGTGAGGATATTCTCGGCTCTGCGCTTGAGGTTGCTAATGAGCAATGGGAAGGCGGTAACGCTTTGCAAGTGGAAGCGGACAAAAGACTTGAGACAAGAGCTTCAAAGATTAAAAACGCAAATGGAGAGCTTGTCAAGACGGCTGTTATTTTGGGCGACAATTTTTTGCCGACGATACAAGATGTCGCAAAGAAAGTCGGAGAAGTTGCAGAACGCTTCGGCGAGCTGTCCCCCGAGCAGCAAAAGGCGATTATCAAGTTCGGACTTGTTGCGGCTACGGCAGGTCCGACAATAACGGTACTCGGTAAGGTGTCAAACGGCATCAGCGCAATCACGGGGACGGGAGCAAAAGCGATAAAGTTATTTGCAAAAATTAAAACGGGAACATACACAGGACCTCTCAAGGAGCTTGTTAAGGGCTTATCCAAGACCGGCGCAGAGATGGGAAACACGGCGGCGGCTTCGACGAGCCTTGCTTCTATTGTCGGAACGGGCGGACCGCTGATTATAGCATTTGCGGCGGCAGCGGCGGTCGCAGGCGGACTTTACCTCGCTTACCGAAAAAATACCGAGGGAACGAGAGAGCTCGGAAGCGAAATTGAAAAAATATGCTCAAACTTCGGAAATCTTGATGCCGAGGTTGAGCAGGCGACAAACCTATTCAACGGCTTGCGTGACAGCGTTATCGGAATTGACAGCGAAAAGCAAGCGCAGCTTAAAAAAAGCATTGAGGATGTTCAAGATCAGATAACAGAGATTGCAAGGCTAAGAACAGAGCAGAGAAGAGACCTTACGCAACAAGAAATTAACAGACTTAATGAATTATTTGCAAAAATGGGCGAATTGACTGAAGCTGAACTCGAGATGATGTCGAAGAAGCAGGACGCAGTCAAGGTTATGGCTGAGCAGACTAAGACTGTTACGAAGGAGGAAGCGGACAGCTTAATCAAGACCGCCACCGACACGAAGGATGAGGTTATCGAGCTTGCGAGGAAGAGATGCGAAGAAACGATTTTGCTTGCTCAACAGGCTTACGACCAAGAGAACGGCATATCTAAGGAAGAGTTTGACCGCCGTGTCGCCTCGGCTACAGAGGAAAAGGAACGGGCGGTCGAAGCCGCAAAAGCTAAATACGGCGAAACTTATGCGGTCATTACCGACGCTTTTTATAATGAGCAAATCGCCACGGATGAGCACTATCAGAGAATCAGCGAGCTTACCGAGCAGCGAAACGAGAAGCAAAAGGAGCTTGATGCGATTACTCAAGACCAAGCTTTGCAGAATAGCTTGTATTTACAGATTAAAGCGTGGACGGTTGCAGGGGAAATTGATAAAATCAACGGTCAAATTTCCGCTTCTTACGGCGCAACAAACCAAGAAGCGTTTGCCGCTTGGATGGAAATGGGAATGAATGCAGAGCTTTACGGCGGTAAGATCTCCGACGAAAGCAAGAAAACGGCGGACAATTTTATTGCGAATTTCGACATTTTAAGCTCGAAGTCAAAGGAAGCATTCAAAAATGCTATGCAGGGTGCGCTTGACGGACTGAAAGAGAAGGAAAGCGAGCTATTCAACAAGGCTGCAAACGTTGCCGGCAGCTTTATAAATAAGATCAAAGAAAAATTTGACATACATTCGCCGTCGAGGGTAATGCGCAAGCTTTTTGAATTCGCTATACAGGGCGGAATTGTCGGCGTTGAAAAGGAAACACCCGAGCTTATGAAGTCCGCTGACAGCTTGGCAGAGGAGTTTGTTGACCGATTTGATATATCCGACGATATGGCGGAAAAGCTCAAGGCAAGCGCAAAGGGACTTGCGGGGCTTGATGTAGAGGCAAGGCTCGGGAAGCTGTCCTCGACCGCATCGGTTGCGACAAGGTCGCTTGCTCAACAGCAGATTTCGAATTCAAAAACGCTTACAAGCAACAGCTCAACGACGAATGAGTACGGCGGTTTTGTTGGCTTGAAGATTGAGAATATGTCTGTAAATTCTGAAAGCGATATAAATATGCTTGCGGATAAGGTTGTTAACGAGCTTATGAACATGTGCAAAGCGAAAGGAGTTAAAATATGAAGAAGTATTTAATATTTAACGGTAGAGACAGCCGGGATTTTGAAATCTATCTTGAAAAATATCCGCCGATTGTCACGCCGAAAGAAAGAATCAAAACGATAACCGTTCCCGGACGAAGCGGAACGCTTCATATGAGAGAAGCGGAAGGCGTGTACGAAAGTTACACGAAGCCCTTTGAAATCATCGCCGTTAATCCCGAAAGGATTGACGAAATCAAAGAGTGGCTCAAGGGTGCGGGCGAGCTGATAATCGGTAACGAGCTTGATTACATTTATTCGGCTTTTATCAATGCGGAAATTGAGTTTACTCGCTTCTTCCGAGGCTGGCATAAGGCGGTTATTCCGATTGAGGTTCAGCCGTATAAGGCTTCAAAAAACAAGACGAAGGTTGAGTTTACAAAGGACTTGACCGAGTTCAATGTTGAATCGACAAACGCTGAAGAGTTAGCGTTTAACGTTGTAATAAGCAGACCAGAAGCCAATAGCCTGCGAAAAGCGAAGTTTCACGTTTTAATAAATGGCGTTGAAGTAACGTGGGTATCAATGGCGGCACTTAATATTATTGCCTCGACGGAGGTCGGCGGCGACGTCGAAATCATCCCCAGCAACACCTATTGCAAGTATTCAAGCGTTAACCTTGACACAATGGAGGTCAGCGAGGAAGCGGTTATCAAGGGCGAGAATAAAGCGTATATTAACAATTCAATCACTTTCTCGCAAAAGCCACGGCTGAAGCCTGGGAAGAATACAGTCAAATTTATTTACGACGGAACATTCGAAGCGGCGGTGCTTGAATATAACGAGGTGCGATTATGATAAGTGTTCGCAACAACAATATTCAACCACTTCGCTGCGAGGCTCACGGCGAGAAAAACGGAGATTTAAGCCTTGAATTGAAAATAAGGAGCGATTGGGACAGCTCGACGGGCAAGCTCAAAAACGGAGATATTGTAACGGTACCGCTGCCCGGGTGCACCGATGAGCAGCAATTCAGAATATATGAGACGGACACTTCGTCAAGCTCCTATGCGATCACATACAAGGCACGGCATATTTTTTATGACTTGGGCGACAATTTCATTGTTGACTCAAGACCGACGAATGCTTCGCCTCGGCAAGCCCTTGAAAAGCTGTTAAGCAGCATGCAATACAAGACAAGCTTTACGCTCGGGGAGGTATTTAGCGGTGTTGCCGCTACTGCTTATTGGCAATACAAAAGCCCGATAGACGCTTTAATCGGCACGGATGAGCACAGCTTTATCAATCGGTGGGGCGGCGAACTTCACCGGGACAATTACAAGATAAGCTTTATTAAGCCGGAAGGCAATGCGACCGAGGTTATGCTTGTTCAATACGGTCACAACCTGCAAGAACTTGGGCTGACGACAAGTAACGAGGATATTGTAACAAGGATAATGCCGACGGCTCTCAGCGAGCAGAATGAGGTTATTAAGCTCCCCGAGCTTTACATCGATTCGGAAAATATCGCAAATTACGACAATCCGAAGATTAAAAGATATCACTACTCGGATATTCGCAGGGGCGGGGAAGGCTTTGCGAATGATGAGCAAATCTATGCTGAATTGCGAAAGAGAGCAAAGGAAGAGTTCGCAAAGGGTATTGACCTGCCGAAGATAAGCGGTAAGGTGTCGATTGTTGACCTATCGCAAACCGTGGAATATGCAGGAGCGACAATGTATGAGGTTAAGCCTTATGACAGCTTCACGATTATTGACCGAGAGGGTAACAAATATGCGACGAGCCTTACGTCATTTGACTATGACTGCCTTGCGAAGCGGTATATCAATCTCGGGTTCGGGGACGTCGGCACGCTTGCGAATTTTCAAAAGCTAATAAAAGCGATAAACGCTTGAGAGGAGAGAAAAAATGGTAGAAGTTATTAGAAGGATTGACCTATGTCATTCAAATGCTTCGGTAATTCTAACCCCGGTGCAGAATGACGCAGGCAGCAGGTTTTTAATCGCTTCGCTAACGAGCGAGGGCGAGCCTTACACAATACCCGAGGGGTGCACGGTGCAGCTTGCCGTCCGCAAGCCCGACGGCACAAATACCTTGACCGCTGCAAGCGTAAAAGACAACACGGTTGTTTGCGAACTGACAAATCAGAGCTTGGCGGTTAAAGGCATAGCGGATGCGCAGATTATCATTTATAACGGTTTGGCGGTACTGAAGACGCCGCCGTTTAAGCTCAATACCTTTGAGCAGATCGTGTCCGACGATACGATTGTGAGCACGGACGAGTTTACCGCACTTTCGGAAATTATGAAGAATTATCAGCAGGTAAGCGAAGCCGCTGATAAGAGGGTTAAGCTTATTAACCGAGTAGAGCTCTTGGGAGATCAGACGGCTGACTTGTTATCGATAACGCAGACAGCTGACGGCAAGGCGTTTGAATTAAGCGAAATGTTTTTTACCGCTAATTTAGTTTTTGACGGCGCTGACGGCACTGCTTCTTTAAGAATAAGGACCGACGGAGGGCAAAGATATATGGTGCTTAAGAGCGGAATTTCGCTCACGCCGGGGCTTGTGATTTGCAGTGGGTTTTGCAATGCCCACTGCGGCACGGTGTCAACGATTGCGAACTACACAACAAAGGAGAGTGCACAGCAGTCGGGCAGCATAAGCGTCTCGATGATTTCAAGGACACCGAAAATCGCTTATGGAATTAAGAATGTTGAAGCATTCGTCTATTCAACGGCAATGCAAAAACTGAAAAGCGGGTCATATTTAGAGGTTTGGGGGTGCTGAAATGCTAAAATGTGAAAACGGAAAATTCATTGAGGTCTCGGACTTTATTGTCGAAAGCGAAGCGGAGAAAGGCGGCACGGAAAGTGACAAGGTAACAGCGTTAGCTGAGAAGCTAAGCACTGCGACATCTCTTGCACAGATTAGGGATGCTGCGAAGTTTATCCTCAAGGAAGAAAGCGAGGCTAAAAATGAGTGATGCGGTAGCTGTTGCTATAATCTCGGGAGGTCTTGCTCTTCTCGGCGTTATTATAACATCAATAAGCACTTCCCGTAATATGACGGCGCAGCTTGAGCGAAATCAAGCTGTTATCGATACGAAGATTGAAGAGCTTACAAGAGAGGTGCGCATGCATAACAATTTCGCCGAGAGAATACCCGTTATGGAACAAAAAATTAAGGTTATCAATCACCGAATTGACGATCTTGAAAATATTCACAAAGGAGTGTAAAAATTATGAAAATCAACATCAAGCAGAGGTTCAAGAATAAGACATTCGTGGTGTCGCTGATCACGCTTATATTGGCGACGATTTATCAAATTCTCGGAATGTTTGAGATTGTACCAAAGATCAGCGAGGACACATTGACAAGCGGCTTAATGCTTGTCGTAAATCTGTTGTCGGCGCTCGGTATTCTTGTCGATCCGACGACAGAGGGGTTGTCGGACTCGAAGAGAGCGCTTACATATGGCACGGCAGAGGACGAAAGACGAGTTGACGAGAATGACGAGGGGGCGAAGTAATGAGCAAGACGGTAGTAATTGATGCAGGGCATTACACGGGTTACAATCAGTACCCGGCAGCGAAAGGTTACAGCGAGGGCAATCAGATGTGGAAGCTCGCAGGCTATCTCAAGTCTTCGCTTGAGCGTTGCGGTGTCAAGGTAATTTTGACAAAATCTTCTTGCGGAGAAAACCCCGGACTTACAACAAGAGGCGCAACGGCAGGGCGAAACCACGCTGATATTTTCTTGAGCTTGCACTCGAACGCAGTATCAAGTGCGGTCAACGACAATGTTACAGGCGTTGAGGTGTATCATTCGATTTTCAACGGCTCAAGCTTTGCGAGCGTTCTTGCTTCAACAGTATCAAGAATAATGAATACGAAGAATAGAGGCGCAAAGACACGCAGAGGCTCGGGAAATTGGGATTATTACAGCGTTATCAAGGGTGCAGTTGACAGCGGCTGCAAGGAAGCGTATCTTATCGAGCACGGCTTCCACACTTCGCACCACGACGCAAATTTTCTTATTGTTGACGGAAATTTGAAAACTATTGCCGAAGCGGAATGCAAGGTTATATGTGAGAAGCTCGGTGTTAATTACGCAACCGAGGCAAAGCCTCAGCCACAGGCTACAAGTAACAGCTTCCTTGTAAGAATTGTTGACAAAAATCTCAATATCCGAAGCGGTCCGTCCACAGCTTACAGAGTTGTCGGACAAATAAGAGACGGCGGTGTTTACACTATTGTTGAGACAAAAGGCACGGTCGGCAAGGCGGGCTCTTGGGGCAAGCTCAAGAGTGGCGCAGGCTGGATAAGTCTAAACAAGTGTTTTGTTAAACGGCAGTAGATGCTATTTCATTCTAAGTAAAAAAATAAAGGAGAGCATTTGCTCTCCTTTATTTTTTAGAATATAACAGGTGTATTCATAATATAGCCCTTTCTGTTGCAATGAGTCCTTTTCTCCTTGCAAACATTATTTTAGTACATAATATTCATTTTGTCAATAAATATTACAATGGAATGCCGTCTTTTTTGTTATTATTCATTCTTTCTTTAGCTTCTGCCCTTATATTTGCATTCATTTTCATGTTTTCTTTTTTCTTGTTATTCCAATTTTTATATAGCTTTATAACATTTGGATAAAAAATCTCTTCGGTTTCGTTAGAAATACAAATATAAGGATATATTATATTTACAAATCCTAAATATGTTTGATGCAAAGAATTAAATAGCATATCACTATCAGATACATTTTGGTTTATTGACATAGCATAGCATTCTAAAAGATTTGCCGTATCAACTAAAATAATTCGAAATTTTATATTTGTTAATTCCGGAGAATCATCTTTATTAAAAGAAAGTATGCCATATCTATTGGCGTATTCAAAAATTTTATCGGTGTGAATTTCTTTGCTTCCGTTTTCAAAAATCACGGAGTATTTTTGAAGTCGTTGATCGTCTTGTAAGTCTGATTTGACAAAAGAATCAAATTCATTAGATAAAATAAAATTGAAAAAATCAAAATCAGTAAATATAGTTTCACATTCGTATCTCAGCACATTCTTTGTGAAAGAAATTTGTGTTAACAAATCCTTTGCATATCCTTTAGCAATTTCCAGTCCTGCTTCTTTTCTTGCTCTGTTTTCGTGCAATCTGGAATCGTTTACAAATGCTATAAGTTGTAGCACAACAAAAAGGCAAGAAATAATAGCGATAGAATCAGCGGTCATTGAAAGAACTTCGGGTAAAGCAAATTTCTTTTGTATAAACAAAATAAAAAAAGCGGCAATAATTATTACCATAAATGATATAAACAGTATACAAGATATCGGTTTATGGTTTTTTGACGGCTTTAAGAGCAAAATTCGGCTTTTTTGCTTAGCGTGTGTAGAATTTTTAATCATACATTTATTCCTTTCACTGTTTTTTTCTATAATCTCATAAAATACAAAAAATGTCAATATGTGTAACAATAATTAACTTTTGAAAGAAAACTGTATTATAAATGGTATAGGAATAAATCATAACCAACTGCCATAAAGACCACCGTATTGTTATTCGTAATGATTATTGGGCGTAATAATAGACAGTGAGGGTTTTTGTTTTGGAATCATAAAGAGCTTTTAATATAAAGGTTTTTAGGAGTGCGTTTTTTTCGGTTTCAGAAATTGCAGTTGACTGCAAGGCATCTATGGCGGTTTTGATTTTGGTTTTTACTTGTTTGATTTTTTCCTGCTTATCCTTATCAGACGGCGGAGATTTTAACTTTTTCAATTCCTTTTCAAGCCGTGAAATAATTTTCGTCTGCGCCGATTTATTTTCTTTGTATTCTTCGATAGTATCGACTCCATTGAGATATGCTTCTTTCATTCTTGCAAGGCGGGCGGTTTCTCGTTTGATTTCCGCTTCAAGCTGAATTTCACGTGAGCTTTTTGCGGAGGTGTCCGCAGAAATATCAATATTTAAGTTTTTATCTTTGAGCGCTTCCTGCAGGTGCAACAGCAGTGCTTCATTTAAGAGGTCAAGTCTTACGCTTGATGAAGTGTCGCATTTGTTGTGTTGATACATAGGGCATTGCACTCGGGGTGCGTCCTTGCTTGAACAATATGTCAAGTTATGTTCACAAGAAGCGCATTTGACTATGCCTTTCAGGGCGTATTCGTGATATGACACGGGCTTTGTGGATTTTCCGTATATTTCCCGATTCTTTTTAATCAGTTTTTGCGCTTCGTTCCAAAGCTCCTTACTTATGATAGGCTCGTGGCAATCTTCCTGAAGCATATAGTTGCCGTCAAGGTATCGCTGACGACTTCCTCCGCCGTCAAGCGTATATCTTATCGATCCGATATAAACAGGGTTGTCAAGGTAATAGTGGATGGTGCGAGGCTCGGTAATATTGCCTCGCTTTGTTTTTACGCCCCTCGATTTTAAGTCTTTTGATATTCCCCACACGGTTTCGCCGCCTACGAAGCGGGTAAACACTTCTTTTATGATTTCGGCTTCGGCAGGTTCGGGGACATATTTCTTATCTTCAAGGCGGTAACCGTAAGGAGCTGCGGACATTGCCTGCTTGCGTGAGAATTTTTCAAGCATTCCTCGCTTGACTTCTTCCGACAAGTTAGCGGAGTAGTATTCGTCCATTGACTCGATTAAGCCCTCGACTATTATTGACATCTTATCGTCGGTAATCGGCTCTGAAACGGAAATAACGCTGATGCCGAGCTTCTTCAACATTGACTTGAATACGATAGAATCTTCTCTTGAACGAGCGAAGCGGCTGAATTTCCAAACGATAATTGCATCAAACGGCTTTGGTTTCTTCTTGGCGGTTGCAATCATATCCATAAATGCAGGACGGCGCTTTGCGGAAGTGCCGGAAATGCCGTCGTCGTGGAAGATATATTCATCATCAATCGTATAGCCGTTTCGGTCCGCAAAAGCACGGATCTCCTTGAGCTGACTATCGGGCGACAGCTCAAGCTGATCGTCGGTCGATACACGGATATATGCTGCGGCTCGCTTTGTGCTGTCGGAATGTGAGAGATTTCCATAATTTGAATTTTTTGGCATAAAAATACACCTTTCTTTTGACATTTGCCCGGAAAGGTGGTAAAATAACAGAGGTTAAGGAAGTGTGAATTATCTATTATTTAACACCTTACCGTTTATATCCTGCAACCGTTGGCGGACGGTTGCAGGATTTTTTTTATTCTATTTTATTGAGTACATAATCGAAATGCATACTGCGTTATCTATAAAACTAACATAAGTTCCCACAGACAAATCGTCGTCAAATATATATGCACTAATAAGATGATCTGCATTTTTTAACGAGCTTAGCTCTGAGGCAGTATATTTTTTTCCGCACACCGTGTCCTTAAAAACAACATCTTCACCAAAATTATCATTACAGTATGTGTTAAACTGTTCAAGGACAGTAAAGATAAGGGGATCTCCTACAGGAATGGTGTAATGAACAGCGTAGCCTTCAACAACGTTGCTTTTGCCGATGTCAAACTGTTGTGAGCGAGTTGCTCCGCTGTCCAAAGAATCATCTTTTCGGTAGATAGTGGTGTTTGTAGTAAGTCCTAATTCTTCGGAAGCTTTTAGCTCTTCTTCAGTAGGAATATACTCTTTATAATCATTTGTGAATTCGTCAAGATTGAAAGTGTCATGTTGCTGCATATAAACGATTCTGTCACAATCGATATATCCGTATTTTTTCAAATAAGAATCCTTGCGAGCTTTGTTATCAAGAAATCCAAAAGGAATTTGAGAGAGTAAGAGGATTACAAGAATAATTCCTAAAACATTTCTCGTTTTTGAAATTGAAGCGGTAAGGTTTTTTGAATTAACAATAGCTAATATAGAAAATATTATGCTCAAAAGGGCTGTGAACAGTCCGACCACAAGCCTTATTGAAAGAAAACTCAAAAAAGCGACGGAAAGCATTGAAAGCACAGAAAAAACGATTGAAACAGCTCTGTTTTTTCCAACTAATGTATAATTGAAAATAGGTAGTATTGCAAAGGGTGCAGCAATTCCCGACAGGATTGAAACGGTATCAAATACTGCGTTGGTTTCGCCGAAAGCAAAAATTAAAAGGATGAAAAACGTTAGCATCGCAAAGACAAGAGAGAGCGAGGTAAAAAGGTTATATTTTTTGCCTGCCTTTGCCGTAGCTTGCGCCGAAGCGGCTATCTGAGTGCCGCAATTAGGGCAAAATTCCGCATCGGTAATGGTATCGCATTTAGGGCATAAATTTTTTTGCGGAGCTTGAGCACCGCATTTAGGACAGAAGTTTGAATCAAATTCCGTTCCGCATTTTGCACATTTCATTTTTTTGTACCCCTTTCAAGATTAAATTTTATTTGAACAAATTGTGTGCGGTTTCGACCTCTTTGTCGAGGTTGCCGAAATTGGAGTAAATATTTTCCATTTGCTTTTCAAGTTTTCTCGTTCCCTCGGTAGATTTCCAATAGATTGCGAAAATGATAAGTCCGACAAGAACGATAACAGCAAGAGCAATAACTATCTTTTTTGCGTTTCTCTTTTTACCTATTTTATTTAAGCTTTGAGTCGATAAATCCGTGCCACAATTAGGGCAAAAGCCTGTTTCTGCTTTCGTGCCACACTTGGGACAGGTTTTCTCTCTCGGTGCTTCTGCGCCACAACCGGGGCAGAAGTTTGAATCAAATTCCGTTCCACATTTTGTGCATTTCATTTTTATTCCCCTTTTAAGATTGAAAAATTAACGTATTGACAAGTTTAATTTCTTGTGCTATTCTGTAATAGAACAAATGTTCGGAAAGGAGCATACCACAATGACGGAAAAAGAAAAAGAAATGATTGAAATGATTAAATCTTATCCCGACAAGGGGTATGCTTTGAAAATGGCGATTGAGATCTTTACTTTATATGCAGAGCCGCCCGAAGCATCTCAAGAGCCAAGTCTTGCTTGTCAGCAGGAATGCTCCTGAATAATTCAAGCAAGGCTTTCTCCTCCTTAGTTAACTCTGAGGGGGAGTTTTCTTTTTCAGAGAAGAACGAAGCGGGTGTAACACCGAAGTATTCGGCGAGCTTTAAGATAGTTTCTCTTTTGAGATTATAGACTTTGCCGGCTTCCCACTTCTGAACCGCTGCTCGCTGAACACCGACGATTTTGCCAAGTTCTTCTTGTGACAACCCACGTGATATTCTTAATTCCTTAATATAATTACCTACATTCATATTATACGTCATCCTTTCAAGCAATATAAAGGTATCATAAATAACACAAAATGTCAAATATTTTTTGACAAAAGCGAAAAAAATGATACAAAAGTGTTGACAAACGAAAACAAAAGTATTATTATGTGAGTATCTTAAAAAGATACAGGAGGTAAAAAATGAATACTGACAAGCTTTTAGGCGTAATGAAAGAAAACAGAGACACCTTAAACAGCCTATCGCAAGCAATAGGGTTGTCAAGGACGAGACTATCGGCGAAAATACACGGAAAAGACGGAGCTGTATTTACTCAGCCGGAAATGTTCGTAATCAAAAATCGTTATAATCTAAACGATGCGGATTTTACTGCAATTTTTTTTGCTGATTATGTATCTTAAAAAGATACACGGAGGAAAACAATGAAAATTCAAGATTGGTTCTTAAAGAAAAATTACTCACAAGGTGAGAGATATGCGATTTCGCTTACCGAGCCGATTATAAGCAAAGAAACACAAAAGGCATATTTCCTTGTTTTCAGAACTGAATTCGGAACGATTAAAGGCTGGTTTCCGAAATCCGTGTGTAAAAATGAAGCTTTTTGAACGGAGGTAAACAATGAAGGTGCAAGATTGGTTTTTAGAAAAAAATTACAGTCCCGCTGATCGCAACTGTATGAGATTTGTAAAGCCGATTATCAAGAGAGAAACGGCTAATGCGTATTATTTGATTTTCGAGACGGAATTCAAAAGCATTTGCGGTTGGTTTCCAAAGTCGGTATGCCGAAAAGAAGCGTTTGACGATTAGGAGCTTAAGCATGGATATTATAAAAGGTTGTGCAGAATTCCTCAGTTAATTTCATAAGAAGAAAGGAGTAATTGAAATGTTTGCTATCGGAAATTGCGACATTGACTTTCTCGATGAGCATAAGCTGACTAAAGTCGAAATCCAAAGTTGTTTGGATGATTACAAAAAACACGACCTTCCTAAATATTGGTGGCGAGGAAGAATTGTTGAAAAAGGAGAAGTGGTTCTTCACACATCAAAGGGAGATAGAACTCTTCTATTCAAAGTCTCAAATCACAAAGCCGAGCAGCTTATTTTAACATAGCCGGAAAGGAAGAGGACAAATGTCAATAGCAGTTAAAACCATTCTTGAATTAGCCGTTGTTTTGTTGCTTATTTATGGCTACATCCACGAAAAAGAAATCATCAAATTTGAGGTTGCTGTTCGCAAAGCAATCCGCAAAAGGTTGAAATCGAAGCGGAAATGCAAAGCTGTTAAATATGACATTCTCGAGTGTGAGGACGACACCTGTGTTTACCTTGTCCCGAGGAAATAAGGACAAAGCGTATTTGCATAAGAATAAAAGCGGGCATAAAAAAAGCAAAAAATTAGGGAACTACAAATCTACAAAAGGACGAAAAAATGAAGAAGAACAGATATTTCTTTACATTCGGAAGCTCGGATAAATTACCGTTCAATAACAGCTATTTAATCGTTAAAGCTGAAAACATAAGGCAAGCGGTTTCGCTCTTTAGAGTGTATTTCCCCGACAGGACCGACGGATTTGTAAACTGCTCCGACTATTACACGGAAGCCGATTGGGAGAATGATGTCAAAAAATACTACAAGGATTGCAAGCCGAAGGCGATTATTACTTCGGACATTTACAAGTTTTAGGGAGTGAGGGTATGGCAAAACAAAATAATATTAAAGTGGTTGCGATGCTCTCGCTTAACGGTCCTGACGGGGACTACAAGCCTTTTGATGAATATACCGAAGCGGAAAAGTCGGAATTCGCCACAAAGGCAAATGAAAAAATAGGTAAAGCTCTCAAGAATTGTCTTGAGGCTCGAAAGCAATTTTGCAGTTGACTGCAAGGAAGGAGTAAAAATGGATAAGGAAAAAATCATTGTGGCGCAAGCAAAAGAGATTGTTGAGTTGAGAGAAGCGTTGTCTACCCTCACAGAGAATTACATTCTCGCTTGCGACAAGCAAAAGAAAGCAGAGAGGGCTTATGACCGCCTGCTCTTTGAATTCAGCAGGTCGCTTGAGGTTATTCGTGGCGCAGGCTTGAAGTTTGAGTCAGAAGTAATCGAAGCGGAAACAATGAAAGGTGTTTTGTGATGGGAAAAAAGAAGAACGGGAAAATCAGCGGCGAAGCACAGAGCTATCGAGGCGAAAAGGTTTGCCTGATATGCGGAAAGTCTTTTGACATTGTCGGCAGCTACGGCACGGCGGTTTGTCCTAAGTGCACCGAAAAATATAAAATCAAGCCACGTGTCGGGCGAAATAAATATCCGTGCGATCATCAGCCGATATGTAAGAAGTGCGTTCACAGGACGAAGTTGACGGACAAGCATTACATTTGCGATTGTTTGGAACACACAGGACATATTCGAGATCTCAAAGGCGACGAAGAACATTGCCGCACCTTTGAGCCTAAAAGCAAAAATAAATAACAGAACATACCATTATATAAGCAAAAAAATTGAAAAACGGCGGTTGCCGTTTTAGGGCTTGTATGCTCTATTAAGTAAACGCACACAGGAGGAGTGAGCAGGATGGACAGAAACAAAGAGGCTGTGGTGCAGTCAGGGTCAAGTCAAGTCTTGTCCTTTGACTCGCAGCTCCAAGCCGTGATGAGGAGGTGCGAGGTTGAGGAAGCGGTTGCGGAAGATCCGCATAACGCTCGACTATATGAGCAAATGTGCAAGATTATGACAGAGGTATTTCGCAAGGACGGAAATGCGGATGTGAAAATCGGAAGGCAAACGCTGAAAGCGTCAAAAGTGCAAGAAGTGTTTGAGCAGGTGCGAAGCACGGAATTGAGGTTCGTTGCGGACAACGTCTGCGCTGTCCGCTATAAAATCAAATTCATTAAAGCGTACTTGACGACTGCGCTTTACAACTCCGTTTTTGAGTCAGAGCTGCGGATTATAAACGACGTTAACTCGGATGCAAAGGACGACGGCGTATGATTAAGGAATTGCAACATTACGCAGGTGATTATCTTGAAGTTGACTTTCTTCCGTACAGACTCCCCCCTCGGCGAGGGCGTGGCAGAAAAAGTAAACCGACGACAGAAGCGCAAGAGCATTTGAATCAAGTCAACCGTGAGCGTGAGCTATATATGCTAATTCACGAGAATTTCACACGGAACGACTATGCGATACACCCGACCTATGCCGACGCATTTCGTCCGCCGGATGTGGAGACGGCATTGAAAGACCGCAGGAATTTCATTTTGCGTTTGAAGAGGTTGTATAAAAAATACGGGGTTGACGAGCTGAAGCATATTTCTGTGCTTGAACAAGGCGTACGCTCCGGCAAGCTACACCACCACATGATTATATCCGGCGGAATTCCGAGAGAAGCAGTTGAGCAATGTTGGGGAATGGGAATATGTAACTGTCGTCAGCTGCAGTTCTCCGAGCGTGGAATATTAGGCTTGGCACATTACATAGTGAAGTCCGCAGCATCGGGCGACGAAGACAACGTGCGATGCACTTACAAGGCTTATTCGTGTTCACGCAACCTCAAGCGTCCGAGCCCGCCGAAAGAACGCCGGGTGTCTGCAAGAGTTTTTGGCGAGCTGTGGAATGATTTTGAAAACCGAGAAATTTTCGAAGCGAGATACAAAGATTATTTTTTGGTTGAAGCCGTCAGAAAAGATAATGTGGAATTCGGCGAAAGATATATGACTATACGATTATGCAAGAAGTCGGCAAAGCTTGACTATATTTATGACGAGGATTATAACGGAAGAATTTACTTTACTTCGCCATCAAGGCGAGCTCGGCAATCGTTTATACCCCCGGGGTAAAATTTTTCCAAAATAAAAAAGC
>ERZ1034878.199-NODE-199-length-33557-cov-77.582741_pt1 | contig 33557 bp, 28 predicted proteins | sample MGYA00520593_ERZ1034878 | MGnify/ENA primary metagenome ERZ1034878 (study PRJEB33766, sample SAMN09781724) | gut metagenome | biome: gut microbiome | host: Homo sapiens | place: Madagascar | study: EMG produced TPA metagenomics assembly of the PRJNA485056 data...
TTTTAATACTTTCTTTATATGACCACATTTAGTACATTGAATGATACAATATTGGTGATGATAATTATCATATTCATTTAAAAGTTCTTTTAAAACAAAATCGTTTTTAGTCGTATTTACTAAAAAATCATTTGCACAAGTCTCTTGTGAATGCAAATAATTTTTTGTTCCTAAAGTTTTTTTATATATTTGCTTAGTATGACCGCATTTAGTACATTGAATTGTATATACCGGATTAAGATGCTCCAGCCCATTAAACGATACAATTTGGTAATCACTACTAATCATTACCCCTATTAATTCTTTATAATTTCTTTTAGTATGCATAATGGTAACACTTCCTTTTAAAATTTTTTATTATAATGTTACCATATCGCAAAAAAAATAAATTTTATAAAATTCATTAAAAATCAAAAGTATATTGAATAATTGAGTGTTATGCTCTTCCTTAAATCGATTAAACTCTCGTTAGGTATGTTTAGCCTAGTTACAGGTCTGATATTCATATATTCAGCATTATCCACTGTATCAGACAATTTACCATCTGTTTTTACATAACCAGTACAAAGAGAAATAGAGTTAATTCTAGCATCATTCAATCCTGTACCATAAAAGAAAAAGTCTCTACAATCGTCTTTAGTAATAGACATTTGCATTGAAACTATAGATTCTACTTCCATATCAGTAGACTCTTGTGTTGTATATACATTAGCATCTATAGGAGTACCATCTGTAAATTGCTGTGTAAATACTGGATTAGAATCAAACTTCTTAAAGTAATATGCGATTCTATCTGATTTCTCTTTTCTACCAAAGTAAGTACCAGTCTTAGTATAGTCTCTCTGTACTGGGGTTAAATCAGTATCTGGAGTGGTGTATCTAAATGGAACAATACCACCATAAGTATCTGTATAGGCTGGGTTAATCCATGAAGCATATTTAGCTGCATATACTTGTGAATTTTCTCTACCGCAGCCATCTGTGCCTACACAGAACAAACATACTTTTTCTGGTTTATTTTCAGTATTAGATTCTTCAGAATTAGCAAAAGTAAAATCAAGCATAGAATTATAGGTTGGTGTCTTTTCAGGTTCATCAATATCAAATAACAGCCTAGCTATAAATCCACCACCAGCTAATGTCATAATATTATGAGTTGTGAATAATACTTCTCCAGTATCAGTATACCATGCTTTAATAACTGTTTTAAAATTAGTACGTTCACCAGTTATACCCATGGTATCTTTTAGAGATAAAGGTTTATTTATAATAGACATAAAATCCTCCTTTTTATCAATACAATATTATAGTAAAGTTGAAGGTTATAAATACAAAAAAAAAATAAAAGGTCTTATGACCTTTTATTTCTAACGATGCATTACTTCATAATGATAATGATCGTGGAAGGTTTAGAGGACTGATTCATGCTCTTCCGCATTTCATCGCATTCCCTGTATACCTCCTGAAGTTTCTCATTGATATGACGTTCAAATTCGTCATAGTCGATAGATTCCTCTTCATGTTCTTCTACACTTCCCTGATAGGCATCTTCAAACTCATGCCTTCTCTGTTTAGCGATTTTATTAAATTTTTCATCATCCTTTCTGCGAGCTTTATCCCAAAGCTCACTTCTCTTTGCATCTGCAAATGTAGAGAATTTTTCTTTTATTGCAGTTGCTACTACAATAGAGATGTGACCATGAAACCATAATGAATTTACAAATGTAATCACGGTTGTCTCAAGTTTAGAAACAACTGTGTGAGCTTTTCTGAACTCTCCTTCATCGATGAGTTCATATAACTCGGCAGCTAGTTCCTCAATGCTCTTTTTAAACATTGGAGCATCCGGATTAGATGCAAGACCCAATCCAGTAAATTCTTTCATCACTTCGTTTGCTAAATTTTCGCTTTTCATGATTGTTTTCCTCCTTTAGGAAATAGACTAGAACTTTTTGTTCTAGTAACATAATAAAATGGTAGATATATTTCTACCTTGATTCACTATTATAATATATAACTGAGTATTTTAGTAGTTACAAAAAAATAAAAGGTCTTATGACCTTTTATTTTTTAGAAGTTAAGCTACTTCTTTAAAGTAGTCATTAAACTTCTTTTTTTCACTTCTCACGAAATTATCGATAGTGGCTTTATAGCCTAAAAGCTCGTCACTACTAATAATTCCTGCTGCCCACGCATAGCTTACGAAAGCCCGCAATTTAATTGTAACCTCCGTATAATACTTAGCGGTGCTATCTTTATCTTTAGCATCGATAGCTTTACAAATTTTCATTGAAGCGTCTTCAAAATCCTTCAATGCAAACTTAACCATTGGGTTATCGCTAAGATTTTTCTTAGCGACTTCGTTAGAAATGAAATCCATGAATTTCTTGTTGTTTGCCATGATTAGTTCCTCCTTATAAAACTGACTGGAGTAATTCTTTCTCCAGTAACATAGATAAATGAATACACTTATATATGTATTCATTGTTATAGTATATAAGTATAGATTATAAGTATTACAAAAATATACCCTACCTAATATTAGGTAGGGTAATATAATAAGTTAATAATCTGTAACAGTAGGGGGTATTTTATTTATTTCAGAAGACCAAGATATAACGACACTAACACCGCCAACTTCTTCACCAAAGTCAGATTCGTATGTAAGTTGTAACTCATATGTTTTACCAGGTGTCACACCAACATAGCTAATACTAGTGGCTGAGCTGCCATAACCATCAACAGATGCCCAGTTACTACTAGAAGTACTAAGCATACCTTTATACGCACCTGATTGAGAGTCAGCATCAATATCGCATTTAATAACCCTTACTGATTCTGGTGGAATAAAACTAAATGATGTCATACTATCAGTACTTTCATACCTACTATCACTAGTTATTTGAACTGTTGCGGGACTAGCACTAAAGGTTACCCCCCCCCATATAGTTCCTTTTAAAGTTTGTGACATAATGATTCCTCCTTTATCATTTATTATACTTCATTTCTAATATTTCTTTACATTCATTAGATTTATAAAGAGTTCCAATCACTAAAATAAATAAAATCATTGTTTTCCAAATAATAGCTTCCATGCTACTTCACCCTTTCTATAATTATTATAACTTATGCGGCTTATATCCATTATTGGTCTTAAACCAAACAATCATATCTCCAATCATATCTTTATAGTTACCATATACTTCTGGACATTTACAAATCATATCAGAAGGTAAAGATACAGATTCTGGTTTGATATAAGAATTTATATTATCAGATATAGTTGTAGTACCATCTGTAGTAACTCCACATTTAGCAATACCACCATATACTGTAGCACCAATTACACTACCATTTACAGTCTTACCACCAACTATCTTACCATTGGTAATAGTACACTTCATACTAGTACCACCTTCGGTAATACCATTTTGAATTATATACGGAATATCATTAATCTTACCAGTAGCAGTACCACCAACTAAAGTTCCTCCAGTAATAGTACCACCATATGCAATATCACCAATTACTATAGCACCAGTAGTAACCATATCTTTGCCAGATCTAGTTCCTCCTACTACAGTAGATTTTTCTATAACTGGATTGATTACAGTTCCATCGTATGCTTTGGAGCCAACTACATTACAATCAGTAGCAACTATAGTAGCATTACAAGATTCTACTATGCATTTAGACATAATAGTTTTAGTACTATCATTACAATCACAAGTACAATTACCCTGACTAATAATAGTGTACTTTTCCATCTTACCACTCATTATCTTACCAGTAGTAATAGTGCCTCCAATTACTTTAGCGTTTGCTACTGTAATGAAGTTATTTAATGAGTTTACACCAGTAGCACAACCATCTACAATAATACATTGTTTATCATCCGCAACACCTTTAGTGATAGTACCTGAATAGATATTACCATCTTCATCTATTGTAGCATCAGTAATAACAATAGCGTTTACTAAGCCTGCTACAGTAACACCACTAGAATGAGCATTAAGAATAGTACTATCTTCATCAGCGTGTTCTACATATGGCTGAATATCTCTAATATTAGAAGTTCTAATATCTTCTACTACTGAAGAATAGTTAGTAGAAGCATCTACTCTAATAATATAATCATTTACTCCAGAACAGCAATCACAAGAGCAATTAGAATTAGAATTTACTTTACCAATTTTAGTAATTACTCCTACTAAAGTATTAAGTTCTCCATTAGCTAAGTATTGTACTTTATATCTTTTTCCTTTTTCTAAAGCATAAGTTTTAGACGTTCCATCTGAATAGTCTATAGTAATATCAATAGAATAATTAGCTTTAGCAGATACATTAGTAATCATTAAAGTAGCTCTTTGTAATTTCTCTACAGCATGATTGATATTATATGGCTGACAGCAATCACAATTGCGGGCATTAGATAAATTATAAGAATTTTGAAATTGCTCAGTATAATGACCACAATAGGTGTCTAATGGGAATTCACCTTCACTATAATGAATAGGCATATGTATACCTCCTTTTTTAATACATAAATTATTAAAATGTTTTGTTTATTTTGAATAAGGTAAAAAATAAAAGGTCAAAAGACCTTTTATTTTCATGGATTAGATTGTATTCCGTTTCATATACTTATACATGTCCTGAGTTTCCTGAAGCTCTTTATTGAAGGAACGAATAGCTTCATTAGATTCCAGCAAGCGAATCTTCTCTTTACTATTAATAATCTCTCTTTCAATCCTCACAATGCGGGAAATGTAAGTTTTGATCATAGCCATTTCGCCGGTCGTTAAAAAACCACGCTTACACAGGTCAGTAACGATATTGTTAAATGACTTATCGATTTGATCCAGCATAAACAATGCAGCTGTATCCTTGCCTTCATCGAAGTTATCGTCAATAATTGAGAGCAACTCTTCAAAGCTATTCCCAAGCTTTAGCATAACCATTTCTTTATCACTAATATTGTTGTTTTCCATGTTATTTTCCTCCTTTAATAAAATAGTAGAATTATATTCTACCTCGATTCACTATTATATTATACAACTAAGTATTATTTTAAAAAATACAAAAAAAAAATAAAAGGTCTTTCGACCTTTTATTTTTAGATGATGAATTAGAGATCATCCTCGTCATCATCATTTGCCCAGCGATTATTGATCGCCTTAGACTTCTGATGATATTCTTCATCAGCAGGAGGAGTAATATACTTTTCCCATTTCTCCTTTTCTGCTTTGAAAGCATTGTCCCCTACCTGACACTCCAAAGAGCTGATATACCGCTTGCCGTTGATAATTTTTCTCTTATCATCGACAATGTAGTTAATAAAGGTTTTGAGCATTGCTGCTGCTGATGGAGCACAATTATGATGCTTTACCATGGCATTCACGATTCCATTAAGCATCTCCTGCATGTGAATTGCTGAATCTTCTGCATCGGTGTAATTACCAGACACAATCCCAGTATCAATAGTCGAGATCAGATTATCAACTGTCGTTGCAAACATCTCGAGAGCTGTTTTAGAATCTGTTGTTACGTTTTTCATGATTGTTTCCTCCTTAGGAAAATGACTAGAGTGAATTTCTCTAGTAACATAGTAAAATGGTAGATGTATTTCTACCATGACTCACTATTATAGTATATAACTAAGTATTTTTGAAATTACAAAGTATACTCTACCTTATATAAGGTAGAGTATATTGAAAAGGTATTAGTAAACAGATATTCAATTATATAATATTACAATGAGATAGTATAAATAGAAGTTTTTACCGTTGCTTTCTTTTATTTATATATCTCGGACATATTTGTTTTCCTTTCTCATGTATGTATCAGCAGTCTGTGTTTCTGCTGGTACAGAACACACATATATCTCACTATACCATATTAGGTATAGTGAGATATATTTTACATATTTTATTTTTTATCTTTTTCTAAATATTCTTTTACTTTTTCATAGTAATAGTCTTTATTTAAAAATGCTTTCTTGAATTCTTCTAAAGAACCAAATAATTCTTGTAAGTCTTTTCTATTATCATATAAGTATTTTATTAAGTTCATATGTCTATCATAAAGTTTAGGATAATGCTGTTTTATTTTTTCTAAGTTTTCAGCAGTATTATATTGAATTGGGCATATTAAGCAAGATCTAGTGAATCCTAAAGTATCATAATCTTTATTAAGCTTTATATTATTTTCTTTAGTATACTTATAGCAGTCTTCATCTGTCCAATTAAATATAGGGGAAATTATTTTTTTATTTCCTTTTATATCGATTGCAGATTTAACCCAAGTCTTAGTATTGTATAAATCGTCTTTTCTAACACCAGTGAAAAATATATCGTATTTTTTTAATACTTTTATTGTTATTTGCCGTTTATATGAGCAGCAAGATAATAAAAATTTACTATTTATAATATTATTATCTTTGTATAATTTTTTGATATAAGAAGATAAAGCAAAGCATTTATTTTCTCTCATATACTTTTCAGCATCTATGCCAATAATAGTTACATCAGGTCTAGATTTAAGATAATCTAATATACCATCATCTTCAAACCCAGTAGCAATATAATATTGATAAATAAAATCTCTTACTTTTAATTCTTTTAATAAATTATCTACAATTACACTATCTTTACCACAAGAAAATAGAAAACATGCATTATCGTCTTTAGAATAATTATCTAAAATTATTTGCTTAGATTCTTTTATTTTTTCTTCTAGCTGATTAGTCATTCTGATTACCTTCTTATGTAATATTTTCTGTACCAGATTCGCTTTTAGTTATATAAGTATCATACCATGAAACTGTTACATTAGCAACTTTAACCGTTACATTTTCAGTTAAAGTATATGTGTTATCTGATGTTGCATAGAAATATTTTACACTTTTATCTGAATTATTAATAGTACATGGAATTTTAGTGTCATTTATATACATATCGATGGTTTCGATGCCAGTATCAGTATCATTATATGTATACTTAAATCGTACTCTATACTTTCTACCATACCCCCATTTACTAGTTTGATGTTCACCCTTATCGATTAATACACATAATGCAGCATCTTTATTGGTTAATTGAATTACATTTATAGTATATAAAATACCATCAGCAGATCCAGCATATACTTCATCATCTGATAATAGTATACCACTAGTTTTATTTAAAGTACCAGCATTATAACCTGCATCAGGTTTAATACCCGCTGTCCATTTAGTACCATAATCTAATTTAACTGAAGAGGTATAAGTTTTACCATTAGCTGTTACAGCGATAGTTTGATGCTCGGATTGAGTAATAGTTAAAGTAAATTGCTTTATAGTAGCAGGAGTAGCACTAATACTGTCATTACCTGTCATAGTACCGCTAGTTTTATTTAAAGTACCAGCATTATAACCTTCTGCTGGTTCTATAGCTACAGTATATGTAGTTCCATATGGTAAAGCTACAGTATTGGTATATTTATTACCATTAGCCGTAACAGTAATAGTCTGATGCTCAGATTGAGCTATTGTAAGAGTACATTCATTCTTCTTAGCTGCTGATTGAGCATAGATATATGTATCGCTAGTTAAAGTACCACTAGGTAAGTTTACCTCTCCAGCAGTATATCCTGTTACACCCTCTGTATATGCTACCCATGTAGAACCATATGGGAAAGATTTAGTACCAGTTGTCCAAGTAATAGCATGATTAATATCATCTGGATAAGTACATGTTACTGTAATTATAGTATTTTCTGTCTGTTTTATAATTATTCTATAATTGATCTTATTAGCAGCACTAGTAGCAAATACAGAATCGTCTCCAGTTATAGTACCACTATATTTATTTAATCTACCAGAATTATAACCTGTATCAGGTTTAATAACCGCTGTCCATTTAGTTCCATATGGTAAAGATATATTATTGGTATAATCTTTGTTATTAGCATGAACTATGATAGTCTGATGTTCGGATTGAGTAATAGTTAAAGTAAATTGCTTTATAGTAGCAGGACTAGCACTTATAGAATCATTACCAGTTATAGTACCACTAGTTTTAGATAACATACCAGCGGTATAACCAGCATCTACTGTAATAGTAGCAGTCCATTTAGTTCCATATGGTAAAGATACACTATTAGTATAAGTTTTACCATTAGCATGAACTGTGATAGTTTGATGATTACTCTGGTTAATACTAAGAATATAACTATAAGCGGTAGCATTAGTGGCTGAAATAGTGTGGTTACTATTGATATCGTTTATTGTAAAAGAATTATATCTTTTACCATCAAGTGTTATATATCCACTTTCATATCCAATAGATGGGGTTATCTTTATATTGAGAGAATCTCCTTCTGTAGTCTCAAATGTACTGGTATAGTTTTGGTTATTTAACCTCGAGTATACAGTAATAGTCTGATTGCTGGTCTGATTAATAGTAATGGTATATTTCTTTTTAACTATGTATGTAGCTTCTGTAGCAGATATTGTATAATCCTGATTAATATTATTGATAGAGGTATAATTCAATTTACCTGCTGCATAATCAGAATTAATAGGTGTAATACTACAAGTTATACTATCCCCTGATTCTACTTTAAAGCTATTAGTATATATAATACCATTATGGTATACTTTTATTATTTGATTTTCTGATTGTTGTATAGTAATAGTATGAGTTCTTAAAGATGGTGGAACTATACCATTTTTATCATGCGCATAATCATAGCTATTAGTATCATCTATATCTTTAAATCCAGATTTAGTAGTACCAGCAAACGGTAAGTAATATAAATCTTCCTTATTATTATGATCAAGATTAACCAATAAATGTGGTTCTGTAAGATACCAATCGTCATCATCATAGTCTGACAACGGTGTTATTTCCTTATTACCATCTAAATATTGTAAATAAAATACACCATCATTTATCTTATGTGCTGGTGTTATCTTGATTTCAGTATCTTCTTTTAATACAAAACTTCTTTTTGTAGGAATATTAGAATCTATATCCACTGGTGGATATATCAATCTTCCTGGTACATAAGTATTATCTTTAGGAGTAATAGTTATTCTGTATTCTGTAAGATAATCTAAACTTACAGAACTGGTATAAGTAGTTCCATTAGCTATTACTCTAGCAGTTTCATTATCCATTGTAGGTATAGTTATCCTATATTTCTTTTTAGTAGCATCAGTGCAAGTTATGCTTAAACTAAAATCATTACTATTAACTAATGTATTAGAGACATTTAGTTTATACATAGTTAATTCAGTATGATTAGAAGTACCTTTATTATAACCGTATACAGGATTGATTTCTATACTATATTCAGTATCATAAGTAACATAAAAAGATTTACTTTTATTACCAGATTTCCGTATAGTATACATAGAATAAAAAGTTAAAGTTTGATTAGTAGTAGCCGGTAAAGTAATTTTACACATCTTAGGTTCTGCATCTTTATCTACAGACAAGTGTTTATTCTTATACATTATACCACTAGTAGAATTTAATGTTCCCTTGATAGTATAACCAGTATCTACTACTATTTCAGCATCAAATCTATCACCTATCTTGCATTTAATGATTCTAGTATTTTCATATACAGTTTCATTATTTATAATAACTTTAATATGTTGATGATTATATTGATCTATTAATATATATAATACACCATTCATACTTTCACTAGCATATATAGAAATATCACTTTCTAGTATTCCATTTTCTTTATTTAATCGACCTGCTATATAACCTTCATCTACTTCTATAGAAGCAGACCATTCTGTCTTATTAGGTCGCTTTTGTGAGGAAGTATATTTTGAATGATCGCTCATTTTACCCTCCATTTAAAAATTATTACACATACCATTTACTGGTATGTGTAATAATACAAATATTTTATTTATAAGCAGAAGTTGCTCTAATAACCATATTATCAGAAATAATACCAAATGTAGATACACCAATTATAGTGCCAGCCTTATAGCCTTCGTTAGCTACTACGGAAATCGTATACTCTAAGCCACCTTCGCATTCAAAGCTGGTTGTATGCGTTGTTCCATTGACAATAACTTGGATGGTCTGATTAGCACTTTGTTCAATCGTAATATTATACTTTCTAACTGTAGCTGCTGTAGCTGTAAATGTAGTATCAGCTTCAACAGATGGAACCTCTGTGATATTAAGCGTACCACAGTTATAGCTATCATTTGTAGACTCAACTGTAGCTCTAAGATGTGATTGAGCAAATACTTTGAAGCTATCAAGATGGTCAATATTATCAGCCTCATCTGCAAATACTTCAGTAACAATAATACGCTGATTATCATACTTAGTAATAGTAATATTGTACTTATGAACTTCAGCATTTGTAGCTTCAATAGTAATATCACTGGTTACTGTAGTAGAAGTTATATTCAGCTTACCAGCATCAAAGAATTTATCCGTAGATTTGATACTTGCTGTAATAGCCGCACCATATGGAACAGTAAAGTCGGATGTATATGCAGTACCATTGTAGGTAACTGTAATAAGCTGGTTAGTAGACTGAACAATACCAACATTAAGCATTGTAGTGCTAGCTTCTGTAGTTGTAATTTCAATAGTAGTACCAACACCATCTGTAGATATACTATCATCAATTAAACCACTCATAGGAATATTCAATGTACCATTGCTATATCCACTATCAGCTACTAGCTCTACACTATATTCACTATCATACTGTACATCAGCTAATGTAATACTTGTATTAGGTTTAACCGTAGTTACTTTACCTTCATTAGTAAAGATTATAGTCTGATGTGCAGGTGCAGTAATAGTAACATTAAATGCCTTTGGCGTTGCATCACTGCATACAATTTGGGTATCCTCATTAATTATATAAGTATCTTTTAATGGTCTACCTGCTGCATACCCAGTGTCTGCTACAACTCTTACATTTACTTCAGCATGAATAGGAACCTCAAAATCTTCAAAGTAATCTTTAAACTGATAAGTAGCAATTATAGTTTGGTGTTCAGTTTCAGCAAAATATACTGTAAAATATTTCAAAGTAGGTTTAGTTGCGGTAATAGTAATATGGTTATCTGTGTCCATAATACTATCACTAAGTATACCACTCTTTTTAATATTTAATGTACCAGCATTATAATCACTATGAGTACTTAGATAAACTACATATTTACTATTATAATCCTTAATTACCGTTTTAGTTTGGTTACTACCAACTGTTACAGTTTCATCATCAAATATTACTCTGATAGTAGTATTATCAGGTGCTTTAATATCAACAGTAACTTTCTTAGCTATAGGCTTTACAGCAGAAATCACTATAGTATCTTCTTTTACCACAGCTGTAGTTTTAAGAGAAGTTAATGTAGTTCCATTTAATATTAAATTACCTGCAATATAACCATTATCAGCATAAGTTTCAAATTCTATATAAGAACCTGTCATAGCTTCAAACGATTTATCAATATATACTTTATCACCGTTAATGGCTTTAATATGAGCATGTTCTGGAACTATAACTTGGATGAATTGTGTTATAGGAGTAGCATCAGTAGCATATATATGCATATCATCATTCTCAGCTCTACCATATCTCATATTTAAATTACCTTCATTATAGTTTTCATCTGGTATTAAGTATGCAAAGAACTCTTCACCATATTTAAGAGTAAATTCAATATAATCAGTATTAAAATCTGTATCTAAGAATTTACTAAATTCAGTTACTTCTCTAGTATTCTTATCTTCTAATGTAAATCCAGATAAGTCTTTGCCTTCAAAGATAATAAATCTAGACATATCTATTGCATTATCTTTATTAAGTATAAAACTACCATAGGTTTGTAAATTAGGATTTTTCTTATAAGAATAATAATAAGTAATTAAACTTTCTTCACTAGTAGCTTTATCTTTAGCTAATAATTCACCATGATAAATATTAGTAGAGTAAGTTTGACCAGTACTTGTTACTATAAAGATAGTCTGATTCTTAGTTACATCTACTCTAACTTTAATAGTATTTGTAGTTGGTAAATTATTCTTCTTAGCATAATCCAAATACTTTTCGTTAATAGAATCTTCTATAGTAGTATCAAAATGAATGTGTTCTTTAAACCCAATACTATCTGTGTAGTGTGTAAATACTTGCATTTCACTTCTTATACTATCAAGAGGATTTATACATTCATATTTATTTAATTCTACAAAGTTATCTTTCACATCTACATATCTTAAAGTATTAAGCATTGGGTCTTTAGCATTAAATACTATATAATCCCCTTTACTTCTTAATACTACTTTATATGACTTAAAGAAATTAATTATAGTATACAGCATATCCAAGAATGCATTGCCACTTACTCCAGGTAAATGGTCGAATATATTCTGGAATTCTTTTAAGTTTAAATATTCTTCCAATATGTATACTACATCAGAGATTCTATCTACAATAGCTTCATTTCTAGTTTCTTTATCAGTAATATACTTTAGCCTCATATAATCATTATAAAGCTCAGTATCTTTATACTTTAAGAATTCAGTTAATGATTTAGCTATTCTAGTGGTACCATTCTCTTTAATATGATAATAATCAAATGTCTGTTTATAGGTCATTAAGGTATCAAATATCTTTTTCCAAATTTTAAAGATATCATAGTCTTGAGATTTATAAATACTTCTAACTATGAAGTTATAGATATCTCTATTAGTGACTTTACCATTGACTAATTTGCCAGTACTAAACATATCTGCTATTTCTTTAAGAGAATTAAATACATTATTTTCTCCTGGTTTAATATCAAAATCCCAAATCTTTTTAGTTCTATCTTCAGGCAATGGCACAGACATATTTTCATCCAATGGTCTTGGTTGATAGATAAATGTAGTATCAAAATTATTAGCATGCCTACGCTGATCTAATATCCATTTCTTTAGTTTAGGTATATCTGCTTTAAAGTTAAATCCTTTAACGTACAATATTTTACCTGTTGTATCGATTATAGTATCATCTACACCAGAGTATAGATATGCTAAAGCATTTAAATATGTAAAGAGATATGCTACATTAAATTGCTTATATGGAATAATAGAAGGCACTGATACTTTTACTTTATTTTCTTTAAATACATCATCAAAGAAAATATTATAGAAATAAGCAATTTTAAAACTCATTTCTGCTGTATCTAAGACATAGTTTATACCAAAATATTTAGTTCTCTCATAATTAAATTCTTTAGCTAGTATTTGTTCCTTTACTTTAGTATGATTCTTATTTTGATCATCATCAAATCCTACACCATCCCAATATTTATCAGCTAATGTAGTTTCATCATACGGAAGTAAATTAGTTCTTTTAATAATATTCTTATTAAAGAAAGTATCTTCTATTGGAACACCTACAAATTTCAAATCTATATCTTTATCATAATCTTCTGTATAAGTTTTATATACATATCTTTCATTATCAAAATATATAAAATGGAAATTTATATTGTTATACTTTAGTATATCTTTAGAATTTAAGAATGATAAATGACCATCAAATATATCATAAGTAGATTCATCTATGATATTATTATTCTCATCAGTAATAAACATTAACCATCCATTGTTATCATAGTTATCAAATGGGTATGGTATTTCAATCTGAACTTTATTATTTATATCCGTACTTTTTACTGTTATAACTTCTTCTTTGATAAGATTCGTTCTATCATTGATATATTTATTATTATAAACAAATAGAATATCTATAGAATCGTTGTTAGTAAATATTTCATCAGGTATAGTGATTTCATCATTTGTAAGTTCAAATTTAGTTACTACAGATGAATAGTTATTACTAAAATTATGGAATACTATAGCACTTTGTTTAGTTTCTACATATGACTTAAATGGTATTTTTATTTTATATGTATTAGTATTCTCTTTAGCTGTAATAGTTTCTCTTTTAATTTTCAAAGCAGTATTTGTAGAATTATTCATTATATAGGTTATATTAATGCAATCTACAGCACTAGGTAATCTATTAACATTCGTAATAGTTAAAGTTTTAGTAGTGACATCAATATTATACTCATTAGATTTCAAGTACTTACCAGTTATATCTACAATTACATTATTATTCATTTCAAAATAATCATCTGATATAGCTATATCTTTGAATTCACTCTGTTTATCTTTAGCAACTTCTATTCTTTGTTTACTACAAATAATATTAGAAGTATCTGGACCGAATACATATGTTATAGTAACTTTCTGACCTTTTTGTAAACCAATAGCTTGGTCTTTAAGGGTGAGAGTATTATTAAATATATCATATAATTCGGTGGATAAGTATTCTTTGTTTGAACGAAGTTTAGGATATGCTTTGTATCCTAAAGCAAAGAATTTTTTAAATGGAGGATTTAATTTAAAAGTAACTTGGAAATTCTCAGTAGCAGTAATTTCTTCAGTACTTTCATTTATATAGATTCTATTATAAATAGAATTTTCAGAATAAATGAAGAATACTTTTATAACAGTATTATCATTAATAGCTACATTATTACCAAGAGTAACAATACCTTCATTGATAGTATAATCTGTAGAAGGAATAATAGATATTCTATTATCGGTACTATCAGATTTAGTTATTAATACTTCATTTCCTCTTTCAAAGTATTTATCAAAAGGAAAATCTATAGAGAATTCTCTTTTAGCTTCTTTAGTAGATTCAGAATCATTATCTATAAGCAAGCTTTCTCTTTGCTCATCTAATTTAACTATATTATCTTTATTATAAATATAGATTATAGTAGCAATAGAATCTTGTGGTATATCTTCTAATACTATTCTATTCTTAGATAAATCTATAGTATATCTAGTAAGCTCCTTAGTATTAATAAGTATATCACCATCTATACAAATCATTATCTGATTTCCATCAGTAAGATATGTAGGAGTTGGTAATTTCTTTAATTTTATAATATTAGTATCTAATACATCTGCTTCTTCTGTACTAATAATATATCCATTTTCTGTATCAATATAAGGAGTTATATCTTCTTTATTATAGTAGAAATCAAATATTACATCTTTCTGTTTTACACCAGCTTTAGTTATGGTAATTTGTTTCTTATCAGAAGAGATAGTATAGTCTGTATCTTTAGTAAGAATAGCGTTACCATAAACTACTTTCATAATATTATTCTGAAGATAATCATCAAAAGGTTTATTATTATACTTAGGATAAGGAATATCAAAAGTAGAATCGTTTAATCCTTTTCTAGTAAAATTAATTACAACAGAAGTATTATCTTTACCTAAAGACATTGCATAATCCCATTCTTTAGGAGAAAGATTATTAACTATTTCTTTAGATTTACGAGTTTGAATATCAGTTTCTACTAATCTACCATTTTCAATAGAATACCATTTATTAGTAGCTTCATTATAGAATAAATCTAAATTAATATCATAATATTCTATTTCAATATTATTTTTACTATTAATAGACAGCTTATAATAGTTTTCTTTAACTAAAGAACTAGCATCATCACTATCACCAGAAGTTACTACTTTATCTTCGGTAATAATATATGCATTATCAGAGGAATCATTAGTAAGTTTATAAATAGTAGTTGTAGTGGTACCACTTTGATTTTTATCTGCTATAGGTACATTTATAGCTGTATCCAGATTACTAGCTATATCCGATATAGTAACTTTAGATATACTACCATCACTACCATTTAGATAAGCTATACCATCTTTAACTGTTAGAGTATACGTTCTAGTAAACTCTCTCTTTGCTCTATCATGGAAAACAGTATCATTTAATTTACTAGATTTAGATTCTAGTTCATTAAAAATGATATCTCCCCATTTATCTACTTTTCTATCTCTAAGTATAAAATATCTGAATACTTCAATATTTGGAGCACCGAATAGATCGATTAGATTAATCATACCTTGAGAGCAAGATTTAAATCTAATTAATTGATTTATATTCTTACACATTCTATACTGGTATCTTAAAGGAATGGTATTATAATAAGGCATGCCATACATTTCAAAGATATATTGGATACATCTTTTATCTAATAAATCAGTCTTAATAATATCTTGATGCACTTCTGATAAGATATCAGTTATAGTCATAATCATCATCATCATTCCTATAAAATTATCATAATAATCAGAAGTTTCTTTAAAAATATCATTATAGAAAGTACTCATTACAAATAATCTATTTTCTTCATACTTAGATTTAAATTTAGAAGTTACTACATAATCATCATCTACTGTAGGAGCATATAATAATTGGAAATTATATGCTTTTCTAGCTTTATATATTTTCTTAGCTCTGTAAATAGTATTATCTTCAGATTCATCGTAGTCTACAAAAGCATCAGCAATATAATCAAGATAATCAGCATTAGGATAATCAGCTCTAATTCTATCCATAATGCCTTTACTCTCTAAGTATTCTATCTGAGTTGGTGATAACTCATGAACATAAGTTACATTATCATTATTGATAAATTCTTCAATAGTAGAGGCAGCTACTGGAATATATTCATAATCCATTATAGGAATACCATAATCCCCAATTTTTGGTAATCCTGCTAACATACGATAGTAGTTATTAAGCTCATTATAATTCTCTATATAAGATTGCTTACCTTTTTCAGTTAATTCATCTCTAAGAGCATAAATACCCACAATTCTACCATCATCAAGTTTTTTAACTTTATAATTTCTAAAAGTTATTCCTCCACCAATAGTTTCTACTTTAAAGTATTCCCCAAATTTATACTTTACTTTATCAAAGTATCCACCTATTTCTTCTCCAGTTTCATCGTCTAAAGCTGGTTTAAGTTCTATCATATCATGTAAATCAGGTATATAAGTTTTATCTTCCATGCATTTAGAAAGATGATAAGAACCTGTTATACCAGCACTTTTAAGTAAACTTTCATCGTAATCAAATAACTCAAATACAGCAGTATTCTCAAAACAAGAAATAAGTATATCACCGGCTAATATACTTTCTTTAGTTTCATTTTTCATAGCTTCTTCTTCATTTTTTATTACCGAACCAAATGAAAGAAGTTTAGTATAATATAAGAGATAATCAACGAATGGGTTATTAGAATAGGTTTTGCTTATTTCTATGCTACTCAAAATTTTATCTCCTTTCTATATATAATATTATTAATACTATGTAAAACCTCTTTGCTTTTAGACATTATTATAAGAAAGGCGGTATATCTCTATGACAAACGATACTATTAAACCATTGATAATAGATTCTAAATATCCAGAATTATTTACCTATAATAATTTTAATCCTACTTTATATTCCCCTAATTCTCCATATCAAATCATGTTTGCTCAAACTAAAGATTCTCTTATGGATGTAGATGTTTATAGAAATTTCTTATATTCTGCTATAACTAGATTTAGACAGTCTAATTTCTATAGGCATTATAAAGCTCATTTAATGCAAATGGGTATGGATAGATGTCAATTACATCCATACTTAATTTCTGATGAAGATGATTCCACTGCTACATTAGAAATGCATCATCATGTACTTACTATATTTGATATAGCATTGGTAATTACAGAGCATATTTTAAATACCTATGGCTATATTACTTCTTTTGATTTAGCATATTTACTTAGACAAGTTCATGAACAGCATAAAGTTTGTATTGTAATGCTTTGTAAAACTTGCCATCAGTTATATACAAACCATAATGATGAGTTTAAGATTCCATCTACCTTAGGCTTTGGTAAATGGTGGGAATTCTTAGACGAATATAAGTATGGTATTACTAGAGACTTAGCAGTTAAGATTTACTATATGCTTAAGAATGATTTGCAGAATGCTGATGAACGAGATGAAAAAATAAAAAATATGTTATCTATTAGGGATAAGATATTGGATTGGTCTGAGTACAATGAAAAACTTACTAGAAAATAATAGGGAGTTTAACTCTATTATAATAATTCTATAAGTTAAAAAAGGAGATAGTATCATGACAAATCCAATCGGTTCGGGGTTAATTAAAAAATACAGTTTTTATATTAAAGAATATTTTAGAAATCTAATTCCTAAGATTAATTCTATAAAAAATAAATTAGGTGACCTTATATCTATTTTTAAAGATAACTTTAGCAAAAATCCGTTTATTTATATTGCTATATTCTTTATTCTGTCTTTCTTAATTTGTGATTCCATTTATAAAATCTCATTTATTTTATTTTTAGTATCCTTAGTTGTAATTGCTAATAAGTTTGTTAATAATAAGCATGAAGAATTTATTCTAACTACAGATTTCTCTATAGCAATTAAAGAATTAGATTCTCTTATTTCTGATTGTATCCAAGAATATATGGTTATGAATGGCTTAGCTAATACTACATATATCAATGATAAACTAGAAACTCAAATAAGAAAAGAGACTACTAATTTGGTTACAGCTAAACTCAGTAATACCTTATTTAAAAAACTTTCATATCTTTATAATGAAGAATCAGTATATACTGTAATAGCAGCTAGAATCTATATCATTATTATGAACTTTACTATTCAGACTAATGAGAAAGCTAGAAATAATGAAGTAGTAACAGAGATTAATAAACAAAACAAACAAGTTTCATTGTTTTAACCAAAAAATAAATATAGTGTAAGCTCATATGAGCTTACACTATATTTCGCATTAACTATTTATCATTATCCAAAGTAATCATCGTAAATAAATTAGAATCATCAGTAATTACTCTAGGCATTACTCCGTCCCATTTATCAAGGAATTTTTCCATCAATACGTATTTAGACAAACCTTCATTTCTATACTTATTGGCTTCAGAATCTAACTGAGCTTTCTGTTTATTATATTCAGCTGTAATAGCAGCCTGTTCAGCAATCTTCTTCTGCTCAATAGCTTTATCATATTCATCAGAGAAATTATGGTCTGTAATCAGGAAGGATTTTATGATGATGCCATTATCAGAGAGACGAGTCTTAATAGAACTAGCAATCTTGTTACTAATTTCATCTCTCTTACTAATGAAATCTTCAATAGGATACTGAGCAATAGTAGCATTGATTACTTCCGCAACAGTAGGTTTAATAATAATAGATTCGATATTATTTCCATACTGTCTATAGATATCACCAACTTTATTAGTATCCAAAGAATATACTAATGACGATGCAATTTTAATAGTCTGTATATCACTACTAGATACTTCTACTTCAGAATTGTAACTAATATCTCTAACCTGAAGTTTTACTACTTTATCAATGAATGGAAACTTAAGATTAAAACCTTCATTCAGATTATATTTATATTCACCTAAACGAAGTACTACACCTCTTTCACCTGTTTCAATAATTGTAAAAGAGTTGAATATTATAATGCCACAAACCAAAATACCAGCTACAAGTTTTCCTATCTTGAGTACCATGGATCCTTCATCTTCACCGGTTTCATAATTAAAGCTCATATTAAATCTTCTTTTTATTTAAAAACCTTTATAGCCATCTTTTATGGCAGCTATATTGTTTATAAAACTAATATCATCTAAAGCATCTTTATTACTCTCTATTACTTCAGGTGGGATAGAGGCATGCTTGTTTTCTTTTAGCATTAGATAATGCTCATACAAATCCATGAATAATCTATTAAAAAATATTTTACCTTTATAGGTTAAAATATTATACCTCAATACTTTCTCAGGGATAATACGTTCTCTTAATTTAGTGTTGGTTACTTGGAAAATAATTATTCTATACTTATTCAAATCCAGTTTGTAGATACGTATTCTAAAATACTTTTTAAGTTTTTCATCATACTTAAGCAATGCGAAGTTAATGATACTGCAAGATGCATCTCCATTTAAAACCGCCATATATTCAGTATTATTATTAACTCTACTTAGAATAGTACTAGCTATTTGTGTCAACTGTATTACTACAGTTCTATCATTAGATTCATTTGTTGTATAATCCATATAAACCATCTCCCCTAATTTAATTATTGTTGCTAATAAAATCCAAAATGAAAAATATTGAAATAAGGAATATAGGTAACGCTGCAATAGATAATCCAACAGATAAATACCTAATGTACTTTTGATATTCTAAAGGCCTAATGTATTTCTTAATTTTTGCTTTAGCTATTTTTTCCTTACAAGAATCTTGATGAAGTATTTCATCAAGAAAATCATCCGCACATCTAATACTCGAAGAAAGAGTTGAATAAAACCCATCATAAATAAAACATTTATCTTGATATTTAAGAATATCGATTTTAACTATGTGCACATGACCGCTAGTAACTTCTACGTCATAAATTATAATATGGTCGTCTATACGCTCGTTCATAATCAGGAATGAGTTCCTAAATGAAGAACCATATGCTGTTACATACTCACTATTATTTCTTAAATCACCCATTAAATAGTTTACGTTCTCTAAAAAAAGTAGATGGTTTATATTATTTCTATAGTGTATTTTCATAGTACTTATCCTCTTTCAAATGCAATAGATAGCAATATCTGATAAAATCTTTCCAGTATTCTTCTATTGTATTCGATATTTAGCATTACTGGATAGCTATAATGCATATCCATTAGACGATAATTAGCATTTTTAGATTGTATATTAAACTTAGACTCACTATTAAATTCTCTATAATAGTTTAAGTCTAAATTTAGTTTTACATAATCTATCAAAAAATTTTTAATAAAGTTTACTACATTAAACAAATCTGATTCTCTTTCAGCACCAATAATAATATCTTCAAATATATCTAATAAATATCCCTTATGATATTTTAAAGATTCTTTATCAATACCTTTGATATCAAGATATGTTTCTGTACGTATTTTGGAATTATTCATATATCTATACCCATATAAGAAGACAAGATTAAAAATCTTGTAGTATGAAGTATAAACATTTTTCTCTTTGAAATGAATATGACCAAAATCTAAGTTATTTAACTTTCTTGTAGTAAATATAGCATCTTTTCTAATACTGATAATTTCAAACTCACTAATACTATTAGAAATTACTAAAGCTTTTCTAGCTCTAATAAATCCAGCTTTTAATGCTTCTGCTATTTCAGGATTATCTCTTTGAAGTAAACCAATGCTAATCTCCCTATCTATCTTTGGAAGATTAGCATAATAGTTAAACTTACTTTCATCGATAATTCCTGATTCTAATAGTATAGAAATATTGGCTTGCTTGATATCATATTCATAAATAGATTGATTGATTAAACAATCTACAGGTGCAGTATATGAATCATTATCCCATATTTCCATAAGAACAATCCTCCATAGCATCTAAATTATCAAGCAACTCTTTTTCTTTACCATTTATGGTTTGACTATAATACCATTCTTTATCATTCATGAATCGCTGTATGCAATCATTAGATTTTACTTCTTTACTAGTATTGGCATTAAAGATACAATCATTCATATCTTCAATACAATTAATCATAATAGAATTACTACCATATCTTCTATTAATAACTAATGCAACACATTCTAATACGCTACAACAATAATCGCTTGATAAGTCTGTGAGTACTATAACATCGTTATTATAATACTCACCTAATACCAAATCAATTAACGATAATAATGGTTTATAGCTCTCCAAATATTGCAAATAATAATATCTAAAGGTTTCCATATTATCAATCATAAAATAATGCATAATCTCTTTAGGAGGATTTACATCATCTATAGGAATACCTTTAGATGCTATACCTATAGGAGCATAGATAGTTCGTATAGAATAATTAAATTTATCTATAATTAATGCTATATAACTATCTAAATGATAATCTACAAAATAAATCATTTGTTATCACTATCCTTTGGTACACTAGAGATAACTCGACGATACTGTTTATTTGCTTCCATAATACCTTTATTAGTATTGCTTCTAATGCTTCTAGCATACCCATTCGCAAAATTAACAATATCTTCCATTGTAGGTGAAGGATTATTACTATATCTAACAATATCCTCTAAAGTAATCTTATTATCAGCAATAATCTTATTCGCCATTGCTTCATTCATACGAATATTATCTGGGAAATGCATACAGAGGTCAATAAACGAAAGATTATCATAAAGATACATACAATTCAGCATATTTGCAAATTGTACTTCATTAGGATTAGTAAAAGCACTCTGAGGATTTCTAATATCTCCAACTCTAACCCCAAATAAATTAAATAAATAATTTCCAAGTACTGGAATAAAATTAAGAGATGTAGCTTCATCTCTGGGAACAAATAATATGATATTTCTACCTGTATAAAATAGTTTCAATAATACTGAAATAATATTTTGACAGGTGACATCATTATTCAAGAAATTACCATAAATATTTGCTCCAATATCATATCTTCCTTCAAGATAAGCACTAATTGCTTCTGGTGGAGGAAGAAGTGAACTAAGCATTACTACGCCTTTTCTTGGCATTACTGATACCCCAAATTGATTTCTAACTTTATATTTCTCTGGGTTATCATCAATAATACCTAAACTAAAATTCTGATTGTTTAAAACCATAAAATACTCATCTGCATTACTTGCAAAATAACCTACTCCAAACATAATAAACACTTCTCCTTTCAAATATATAAATATAATAACTTTATATGGTTTCACTACTATAATATATTTTTTATTTATACTTTATGAAAAAATAAAAATAGAGAATATTCTCTACTTTTATTTCTAATGATTAGAATTCGTCCTTAAACTGACCATACTGTTTAGCTGATACTTCGATTGCATCTGAAGCATCAATTACTCCTTTTCCCAAAGGATTACTTGTGCCAGTAACATTCATAATCTTTTCTTCAGGTAATGCTACTGATGTAACTGCTTCTTTATCTTTCTTAGGATTCTCAGAAGTAAATGATACAGATTTATCATTAGCGATTTCATTAATAGCATCGGCTAATGCATTATCGCTATGATCGGTAACTGTTGTTTCTTCTTTAACTTCTTCTTTTTCGTTCTCCTCGTCAAGATAAGCTTCGTAAGCTTTTACAATACACTTAGTAAATCTTTCAATATTAATAATCGGTTTAGATGGAATATACATATTGAAAGAACCCATATTTACTTCTGTAAATGCAGTTACATTTACTCCTGCATCTTCAGACAGTTTACTCTTAATGCTTTCTCTAATCTCATCTGTAATCTCTGTTTCACTATCAAGAACTACAGAAGGGACAAGAATAAACTGATCATGATAAACGTCCAAATAATTGGCAATGTATTCGATTACCTTATTATTAAAATTGTCAATCTTATATTCAGCTTTAAGTTTTTCCAATGTTTTACTATAAGCATTATTAAGACTGAATTTATTAATAAAATTATTTGGCTTCTTATCATTTTTCTTCTTAATATTCTCAATGTACTTCTGCTTATCAGAATTTTTTGTGATATTTTCAGATACAGGATTATTGATGTAGTCTACACCATTATCCGTAACAATATGAGTTACACTCTTATTACCTCTTGTGAATGTGAATTTGATTGGTTCCATTTTAAATACTTCCTTTCTTTTTAACTTCTGCATGAAATCAATATCACTACCAACATCTTTTGCCCTATATACTTTTTTGCATACAGGGCAATATAGATGATTGAAGCCTTCATCATATATGATTCTACCTGGACATCTAGCACCATTTTTAAATGTATTACAGTGCAATCTATCTCGGTTTAATCGATAAACATATGGGAAATCCAACAATACTGGACCAAATCCATCTCTTACACCCCAATTCATAAAATAATCTGTACCAATATCTTCCATTACTAACCCATGGTTTACCCAATAATCGGTTATCATAAAAGTCATTGGTGCATACTTCATAAACGTTTCTCGATTCATAATAGGATGAACCTTCTCAATCATCTCTACTACTCCATCTGGAGAAATATCAAATATTTTAGGAACAAAAGGTTTAAGTTTTTGCTGGAGTTCAAATTCAGACCTATTATCATTAATACCAACTTTATCCATACCAATCTTCAATAAAAAGGTATCATCGCTTAAATAACTATATACAACTCTATTAGTACCAGAGAACGATCTTACAAATCCTAATGGGTTTAAGATAGAATCGTATACATCATTTCTAACAAATTGATCGCTTACTGAAAATTTAGGATTAGTAGCAAATTGATATAAGACATAGAAATCTTCTCTTCTTAGATAATTCAACAATGGTGCGTGATACATATTATCAAATGCAACGGTATATTTTTCATCAATAGAAGGTTTATCGATTGATTCACCAATACTTTTGATACTAGTTCTTAGTGTTGAATACAGATTAGTATCTAAGGTATTTGTTTTCATAATCAAACAACTCCCCTCTCTTCTTTCTCATAATCTTATTGATGTAATTCTGTGCTCTTACTTCTGGTGGATCAGATGGATTGATACTAATTGGTTCTGGATTATAGCTAGGGTTATCAGGATTATGATAAATATCATAAGCAAACTGATTTAATCCGCCATATTTTTCAAACTCTTTTTGTCTAGCATTTATTTCATGCATACAAGCCAATCCACGTTCATTGGTATAAAAGCTATTGCGGTTTCTATATCTAACTCCTGCATTATAGTTATTAAAGAGGCAATTAGTTACATAATCAGCATCTGCAATAGTTTTTACATTCAAGATTCTACCATGAGTAAGTTTGATTAAGAAGTCGCTATGTTGTTTGATACGTTCTTTTACTACCTCTTCATAAGGAATAAGTTTTTTATCAATCTCTTCCCAATGGTCATTTGCTAACTGCATCATTCTATCAACATATTTCTTTCTGTATTCTTTTTCAGATAATTTAGATGTTGGTTTAGTCCACCATTTAAAGAATCTCCTTTCAAATGTTGCTGGGTCTTTATCAATCTTTCTCATAAACATTTTGAAGATATCATAATTAGCTTTGTTCTGCCCTTGAGCAATATTAAGAGTTTTAATCATTTTCTTAAATGCTCCATATGCTACATCATCTTTTTCATCGATTACCCGAACATCTCTAAGATTCTGTAGATATTTAACTTTTTCTTCTACAGTATCATACTTATCGAGTTCAGATAAATCGTATGGAACTTTCTTTCTAAGCTCTTCGATCTCTTCCAATGTTGTAGGCTTAGGCTGACCATAAACTACTTTATCTCCAATAAAGAGTACACAAGATTTATTATATGCAAATTCATCAGCATTTCTATAATGCATCAACTGGTTCTGACAAATATCAGTTAAATTCTTACGTGCATTACGTGGCAAAATTGTAATAAACCACAAATAGTTATCTGCTACAAACTGATTATATCTAGACAATTCTGTAGCAAGATTAACTCCTTCATCTTCTTCAGCTTGTTCTTGAGCAGATTTAAATACATCTGCGAACTGAGAGAAACTGCTAATATGTGGATCTTGGAAATCTTTTGGAGTAGATGACATACCAATGGCAGCAAATTTATAGTCATCAGAAAACTGATGACCGTTATTAGCTTCTCTCTGATAATAGTCATGTACTTCTTCTTTAGTAAGCTGACGCTTATGAGTAGCATCATACATACTAATGTCTTTAGAACCATCTTCATTAGTTTTAGTTCTAACAAAGTATACGATAGGCTCACTATTCTTAGGTTCTTCTTTTTTCTTTGGCTTACGCTCTACTCCATTACTACAAATCAATTTACCATTTCTATACAGTTTAATACCTACTTCTTCTCCATCATCAATTTCTTCTTGAGTTGGAGTTAAGTATAACCAGTTATCATTAAACCATTTAGTTGGTAATCCTTCTTTATCATGACTAAATACGTTCATGTAACCAGAACCTGGTCTATAATGCTGATTAGCAAATAACTGCTGATTCTGCATGCAGTAGTTATAATAATTATTCCACTGCTGTGGGGTAGAATAACTAGCAAGACCATTAGGGTTTGGTGTAAATGTTGGTGCTACTGGGGTTGTTTCAATAGGCTGGTTATTGTCTTCTTTATCAAATTCATGGAATACATCTTCACCATTAGCCCATCTCTGGAATTCCTCATTATTAGCACTCAATCCTCTTTCTTCACACTTAAACACATATTCAGTATACCCTAACATATCACGATCTTCTGGAGACCAATCTGGTCTTTTCTTAATCTTCTTAGGCGTATTTCTTGCTTCCTTAGCACTAAGAATAGCAGCTTTCTGCTGATTAAAGCCATCCATAATCTGCTGATAAGGATTACCAGTTTCATTATAAGTCATGGGTACTGGTGGCATATATGATGCATACTGTAAATACTGAGGATTAATACTTGGTGTAATAATGCTATTATATCTACATTTATCATCATATGGATTTCTTGCTCTAATCTTGCAATCTTGATCTGGAGTAAGTTGGAATTTACGGTTTTCTTTTTCTTTTTTCATCCTCATTTGATCTAAGAATTTATTATTCTCAGTTTCACTATTGAATGAATTATCTCTTTCATCATCTTCATCATGAGGAACACCATCTCTATCCAAAACACCACCAGCTTTAGCTACTGTGTTTTTATCTTTCCAATACTGTTTAGCAATCTGATTCGGATCGTTTACATATTGATTGGTGTGTCTCTGAAAATCAGCAATACGTTCATCATGTTTTCTTTCATTATTGAACTGATATTCAGGGGTATACGGTCTTTGATTAAGATATGCTTGTCCTCTAGCTGCATTAACTTGATCCATATAGAGTTCATACGGCGTCTTAGGTCTTTGCTGGATATGAACATACATATCTTTTGTAGGGTCAAATGATCCTAGTGTATATTTCTTGCCAAATTGAGGACTATAAATTGGTACAATGTTTGGGTCATTAGGATGAACCTTTAAAGTACCATTAGTTGGAATTGCAGCAGGTATGTCTTGTTTAAACAATTTAGACATATCTGCTTCAGATTCATGAAATTCTTCTTCTTGTTTTTTACGAATTTTTGTAAGTGCATCTAAGAAATTAAAACTACTAGTTGTTTGTTCTTCTGTGCTAGATTGTTCACTACAATGTAAATTACTCAATTCTCTGAAATCGTATGGATTTTTAAATACATAAGGCTCCATAGTCATTCACCTCCATTAATATATTCGCTAAATGTTTTCAAATCTTCTTTTGTAAGTTTTGTATTATTAAGCTTCGGCTTAATATAATTACTATTATGATATATACTTGAAGTCATGTTTTCCTTCATATTATATCTAGTAAAATTATCTACAAAAATATTATAATAGCAAAGCTCAGCAGCTTCTGTATCTGTTATAAATATTCTGTTATTATTGAAAAACATTTCGATAATTTTGTTTAATTCTACTCTATCACTTAAATTAGATTTTTTATTAAGCTTAATCTGAGCATGACCTTTAATGTGATATAGATTAACAGGTATCTTGTACTTATTAACTATCTCTATAATTTTTCTAATAATATCTTGATTGATTACTTCCTTATCATCATAAGTCTTTCTAATAATATTATCGAGAATATACCAGTTTTTAAAATTATTTCTTAGATTCTCAATACTACTAAGAGAATCACTGAAAATATTTATAGGTGTATTGGAAGGTAATCTTCCACTAATAATTTCTCTGTATACGGCTTTAATACCCATTAGAATGGCGTATAATTCACCGTATGAAGAATTAGTTTTATTGATAAATTTATTACCATATAATCTAATTATATTATTATAAACTATTACATATCCTGGACTGGATGTAATTTGATCGGTGCTAGTATAAGCATTTGTAGTACTAGCATCGGTATAAACATTAATAGAATTAAATAAATCCAACTGTTTCATTTTCATTCACCATCCTTTAATAATGGCTCTTTAAAATAATGATTAATAGACTCTTTACTACTTACAGCGATTACAATATCTTCTGTACTCATAGTTTTAAGTATATCTTTAATAATCATTCGTTTTTTATAATAATACGACCTAGCTTCAGTTTCATCACTAAAGTAGGTATTAAGAATATAATCTTTTTTATTTTTTAGAATAACAGCTTTTTTAGCTACTTCTAATTTAGGATTGAATTCTGCTAAATATTCCAAAATTACGTTTGCTGTAATATCTAATTTAGTCATAACTTATTTTCCTTTCTATTTAAAATTATAAGTGTAATTATCTCACAATTATAATATATTTTTTAATTAATTTTTACATTTATATCTCCTAGTTCATATGAACTAGGAGATATAAATGCTGCTTAGAAAGAGAGTTTAAGTGTACTGCAATTAGGGAAGTCATTGCATTACTTATATGTATACTCATATGTAGAAAACTAAATACTTGTAAGCTCTTGTATTCTTCTGCATATATATTCATTATTATAAACTTGGTTGTTAATAATAAAACTTTTAGATTTTCCTATAAAAGGAGAATTACTATTAGCTTTTGCCAAACACATAAATTCTATTTCTTTTTTAGTATTGATTAAAACCTGAATAAATGCATACTGATTTTCAGTTTCTATTTGTAAAGCATCACTAGAAAAAGAAAAAATATAAGGTGGATATTTAAAGTAACTAGATATGTCTCTTGCTAAGTCTATAATTTCACTATCAAAGTCATTAGATAAGTTTTTTATATTATCTTCATTGGCAAACATAGCAATCTCCTTTCTTATGATTTTTATAACCTCTTAGACATCGGTTTTAGCTTTAATTTCATTTAAAGTCGTATTAATCTTTTCATACAGTTTTTCTGTACTTGGTTGATAATCGCTGTCATCAACCTGAACATGAACGAATCCATGATCCAATATCTTGGTATTGTCTTCATAGTCATATTCTTGGCTTATTTTTTCAGATTTTTCTATGTTACTGATGGTTTCTAATGGTATATAATCTTTATAGGCTTCTATAAAGGATTTCCAATTACCAAATACTACATCATTAGGAATAAATAAATATTGATTATGGACTAATTCATGTACTGTTTCTGATAATGGTATTAATCCTACTTTAAGAGTATAATGGTTATACATAACTTCTCTAGCTATTACATTTTCTTCAGTGGATAAACCTTCTGCAATATTCTTATTTATAATAGTAGATACAATATCAAACAAAGTTAATGGATGATGATGGATATGTATTTTAACTCCTCTTTCTATCTCATTAGAAATATTAGTCATTATACTGCATTTGTTGAATCCAGCATAATCTCTTAGAAAAGAAATAAATGATTTATATTCATAGGAGTTTCTACAAACTCTTTCGATTCTAATTACGTATTTCTTAAAATCTTTAGGATTAGATAAATCATAATCAGCAATATCAAAATTAGGAACATTTGATACTTCTATATCATGGTTAAGGTCTTCATCAATATTTGATTTAATTAATTCAGGATTACGAGCCAATTAAATCAACTCCTTTCTGGTAATATAATAGTTATTATATAATTTAATAATTATTATCTTAATGTGATTTATTAGAACCATATAAAGCAGACTATACCCCTCTGCCAGCACAAATGGCAGAGGGGTATATCGCTTGTAAGGAGCCTGCGAGTTGATTGATATAATAAATAAGTACACAAAATATAAATAACACTACTCTTGGACAGTAAGTATGGTATTTATATTTATGATTGTTGGGACCACACAACAATCATACTGTGGCCTTGTATCCAGCATACTTTATTTATATATCAATATTATGTTCATCAGTTAATAATTATTTACATTGCAGAAATATTCAACTGCCATTTATATAAATGGCAGTTGAATAATCAATATTAGTTAATTTTTAATCTGCTCTTTATATAAGTCTACGAAAAGTTCATATGAGTTCTTTAATACATCAATGTTATTATAGAAATCTTTCTGAGATCTTTCAATAACATCTTCTAATTGTTTTGCTAAACCTTGTACTTCCTGCTGTGCAAACTGACTATCTCTTACTTTAATAAAGTGAAGCATATTCTCCATTGTAAAAGTATACATAGCATTGGTAGCTACATTCATAGGCAAAAATGCTCTAGCATCTTGGTTAATCATACCTTGCTGTTTAAGCTGAGGATAGAGTTTAATGATTTCTTCACCTAATTCTTCAGATGTCATATTAAACTCTTTACCACCAAATTTAAATGCATACTTCTTATCAATATCAGGATATGCTTTGGGATTAAATGGAAGAGGATCAACAAATAATGCTTTCTTAGAATAATCTACATATCTCTGAGATTCTTGAGAAATAGCACATAAGTGTCTATTTACCTGTTGAGAAATAGCTCTAGAGAAATTCTTCATTTTAAAGCTAACAGTGGTGCATCTCAAGATAGCTTTCATAAAGAGTTTAGACTGCTCTTTATTCAGTTTATACATTCCTTCATGATCAATAAGTTCAACATGATCTTCATAGTGATCAGCAATACGTACTAAGATATCATTATATATAGCAGGAATATCAGGGTAATTATACATAAAAATATTTTTATTAGCATATAGACGACTTTCATCAGTAAATGAGTTATAAAGATAGGAAGGATATTTATACTTAAATTCATCCAAGTCTACATAATCCTTCATATCTTCAAAGAACTCTTTTTCGATACTGTGTTTAGCAATATCCAAAATAACTCTATACAGGTCAAAGTTAAAGTTAGTTTCATTCTCAGATACAATACTATCTGGAAGAGTACTATTTTGAATAAAATATCTAAATGCTCTAATAGACCCTGACATTAATACGAAATACTCTTTAGCATCTTTATTATGGATAAAGTCTAAAGGTACGATATTCATAAAGTGTAATGCTGATAAACTGGTATAGATAGAAGATAAATCAAAATCAGAGAGAATTGTATTATTTGATTTAAAGCACAGCAAAACCATAATATTGGAATGACCACAAATAGAATCGTGACCATATCCCATAACTCTTTTAATGTGAGATAAACATTTATCATATGTATTCTCTGCTGTTAAACCATAGCATGTTCTAGCAGCCATACTACAAAGAAATGCTGATTCAGTATTATCAATAATATCGTAGGTAATAACGATATTACGATTAGATTCATTCTGTAATTGTTTATTCATCTTTGAAGAATCTTTATTAAAGAATTCTTTAAGTTTGTTACGATTAAAAATCATAGTCACTTACCCTCCCAAATTGGCTTTGATAAATATTGTTGGTGCTATCTGGAGTATTAGTAGTTATTTGTCTACTAATACCTCTATTATTATATTCTACTACAGGAATTAATAATCTCTGTGCATATTGACACAGAGTAGTAGTTCCGTTAGAATGCTGGTTATCTCTAAATACGAAAATCTTATCAGGTTTATAATTCAGTAATTGTAAAAACCATTGAGCTTCTTTAGATTGAGTCATAATATACTTTTTAGAACAATCACATGGAATATCTAGTTTTATAAGATTTTCTTTAGGAATCTTTAATGATTCAGCATACTGTTCCACATGATCCACTAATCTTGGTAAACCACCATATACAAATTTTGCTTTCTTATTATAATAAAGAATTGTATAAATATTTCCCATAGGTATCCCAATATCATAAACTAAGTATGATTGGTCAAATACAATTCCTATTACTACTTGTGAATTATCTTCTTCTTGCATACTATCACCTATTTTCTCTTTGCTCTAGCAGAAAGAATAAGTTTAAATCTTCTCAAAGAAGGTTTAAGAGCAGTAACAATTTCTTCTTTAATAGCTTCTCTATCTTTACCTTCTACATTGATATTGGTAATATTAGAATACTTACTGTTTACATACGGTGTAAAATCAGTATTATTAAAAGTATTTCTTACAAAGCCAAGATAGCAATCATCACTTTCATAACCATCTTTCTTGTTTCCTCTAATATTAAGTTTCTTATTAATATCATCAATATTATTATTATGAAGATTAATCAGGATATCAGTTACAGGAAGCTTATAATAAACATGAGCCATATTAAATACAGTTTTCTGACATTTCTTAATAAACTCTTCTGGTTCTTTAAGATGTACTTTATCAATAGTATCCTGAATATCTTTGGTAAGATAATAGAGCATAGAATACCAATATCTATCAAAGATAATGATAGTAGGTTTAGAGAATGCTTTATTCACTCTCATACTTTCATACCAATCATACATATCAAGCAAAAACAGATTAGATACAAATTTAAGATAATCCATAGATTCTGGATTAATATCTACTTTTGGATGATCTACAAACTTATCAGCTAAATGTCTTCTAACAAAATAAGATGCTTCAGATTTATATCTAGGAAAAGATACAATCTTAATCTGTAAATCTACTGAATCAATATATTTCTTAAAATCTTCTTTAAGATAACTAGCAATAGCTTTAGCATTAGTTTCTTTATAAGTAGCATCTAATCCTTCTAATGTAATAAAAAGATTATACTTACTATAATCTGGAAGAATAGGTTGTCTTTTCATAATAAACTCTCCTTTGCATAAAACACTTATGAAAAAAAGCCTTTTATTCTAAAGTGATTATAATTTTATATATCTATTTTCTATAAATAACACATAGAAAATCTTCTATATGTCCGGAAAATTAGCAAAGGTTCTTAAACTGGAATAGTTTAAAAGTGTAATAGACTTCTACAACTTTATAAACTATTCTTTACTGAAGAAGTGTAAAACTTTTATTTTTATTGAAAGGAGAAAACTTTATGAACTCTTATATTGAAAAAAGTATATATGCTATTTTACTATTTCTCTGGAGTATTATTATCTACGATATTATTTCTGGTAATATTATTGAAGAACTTTTATAAACTTTTTTAACTTCTATAACTTTATTGGAGTTTTTAACTATTAGGTTGATTCTAGGAAAGGATTTGTGCGACTGAAAGGAGCAACAAAACTTTCCGCCATTAAAAATGGGTTCTAACCCCCGTGAGGGGGTGGTGATTGTAGATTCCTACCCCCTGGAGGTAGACTAGCTTTTAAACTTTTACCAAGTTTTATACTTTATAAACTTTTTTAATTACCATCTTCGGTATATACCGAAGATGGGTTATATTCTTTAAAAACTGTATTTTTAGAAAGAAATCTTACTATATCAATACACTTATATTGAATTAAGGTTTAGAACTCTTATATTGAAAAATGTAGTGTTATATTTCTATTATATTGGATAGGTTTAGAACAGTATTATTTTGAAAAATACTTATAAACTTGTTTTTATTGGTATTTTATTTGTACTTCTTATCTGAAGAGGTTTTATAACTCTTTTCAATTAAAAATAAAATTATAAACTCGTAGTTTATAAAGTTTAGAAAAAGTTTATAATTATAGTATTTTTTTAATAAATTCTTTTTTGTTATTATTTAATAATTCATGTACATTTTCGTAATGAAATTTTTTTGACTACTTTTATAGTTTGTATTCTTTTTTCTTTCCCTCTTTTTGGAGGGAAAGGGGGATGGGGGTTCTAGGG
>ERZ1034878.200-NODE-200-length-33510-cov-10.182036_pt1 | contig 33510 bp, 47 predicted proteins | sample MGYA00520593_ERZ1034878 | MGnify/ENA primary metagenome ERZ1034878 (study PRJEB33766, sample SAMN09781724) | gut metagenome | biome: gut microbiome | host: Homo sapiens | place: Madagascar | study: EMG produced TPA metagenomics assembly of the PRJNA485056 data...
GACCGTCGCTGTCGGCTGCAGGGGGAGCGCGATGGGCGTCAGGGCGTCATAGTCCGTGATGATGAGTTTGGGGCGCGCGCCGCTGTAGTCGTAGTACGTGACCATCCGGGGCGACCAATGGCGGATGGATTGAAGGAGGCTGCCAATCGTATCGCAGGAGGCGTTCCACGGAATCAGCATCTTGTCATCGCTGATACGCAGCTCGTAGTCCGCCGGGTGGTGTTTGGCGAGGTTCAGCACCCGGGAGAGTGCGGAGGCAATGCTTATCTTGGGAATGATGCCGCCCCCTCCGCTGACTTTATTCCACATGGAAAAGACCGGCTTCCATTCGGAATCCAGCGCAAAGCAGTTGTCCAGCCAATACCAGGGATCGGAAAAGACGATTTTCCACGCACGGGAAGAGCCGCTGTAGGTCTTTTCGATGCTGGAAACGAGGCCGGAAAGAATGGTGTTCCCGTTTTGGGAGATGGAGACAGTATCGAACTGTTGGAAGGGTAAGACCTCCCCCAGCGTTCGCACGGGATAAACCGCGGTGATGGTGGAGGAGGAAAAGCTTTGCTGGTCGTGGGTCAGGCTCGACGGCTTGAGGCCCAGCAAGTCATTGATGGTGATTTCGTGGTTCCTACTGCTTGTAAAATGGTTAGGGTTCTATTTATTGTTATTCTGCATATTTTTTAACAAGAGAACGCATTCCGCAATTCTGTCGTAAATTTTTCCCATCCACAGGAAAAACATCAATGAGAAGAAGCCGGATAAAAGACATGCAACAGCCAAACCTATTAATTTCTGTGCTATGCAAACAAAAAATCCGATGAGTCCACAAACCGCTACAACTCTCCCAATCAAAAAGAACCAATTTCCTAATGTTAAATTGACATCTGTATTTTGTTCTTCAGATACTTTGCTTTTAGGAACTATCTTCTTATGATATTTCGCCAATACCTTCTCAAACTCTTCCCATTCTTGCCCACCCTCTTGAAAAACCATGGTCTTCGCGTTGATCTTTTTCTGAGTGAAGTAATTTTCCAGAACCTCAAGAGAAAAGGGACCTTCCGTTTGTCCCTCAGCAATCGCGATGTAGTACATGTCTAGATTCATGCTCTTTCTCTGATACGTTCCTTTTCCAAAAATGTCAAGATACGAACCAGTTCCCTATCATATTGAGCCCTTTTTTCTGTGCCTGCGCCTCTTTTTCCAGCCGTTGGACTCGTGATTCCAAGGATTTAATCTCAGCCTGATCTCCCTTTCCGTTGGACGTCCCTTTCTCTACCAGGGCAACGAGTCGTTTCACTAAATTAAACGTTTGTTTATAGGTGGTATTCTCGCCTCTTGACGACAGTTCCTGCATTAACTTTTTAGAGAGAACTTCCATTTCATTCTCCGTGACTTTATTGTCCTTAAAGGCGTCTTTGATGTACCTGACGACAGCGCCGTAAGCTTCATTGATATTGGCTTTTCGCTCCCGAGCTCTGCCGCTGATCGCCCTGTCAGGGCTTGATAAGGCATCAGTCAGGGATTTGCTGAACCCGGCCAGGTTGATATTTTCAATCACATTATCCCGTCTCTCCTGTTGGGTTTTCGCGCCTGATTTTCTCTGGGATATTTCCTTTTTCAAGTCCCGGACCTCATCTTCCTTCTCTCTTATCTGGGCCTTGATGGCATTTTCGTACTCCTTCTGCGCTTGAACAATTCTCTTGTGTTGTTCCAACGCTTCATTCCTTTCCCGCTGCGCTTCATCAATGGTTTCTTCAGAAGCATTGATCTGTTGAACCTCCGCAAGCTTATTGGTGCTTGATGTTAAGGATTTTTCCGCTTCTGTTTGATCTTCTATCGCATTTTTGAGAGCTTCCTTTGCTTCCTCTACCGCTTTATCTCTGTTTTTATAGGCTTCGACTCGCGCATCATCCGTACTGACGTCATATCCTGCATCGACAAGAGCATTATCAGAAGCGGCCCTTTGTGCTCTTAAAGCGTTCAGGCGATCTAACTGCGCCCTACCATTTCCCAAAGAGAGAACATCTTCCATAAATTTCGGAGCTGACCTAAAAGTCGATGAAGGAGTCACAAATTGACGTTGAAGCCATGTATTTTTTAGAGCACTTGTATCACCTCCGTTATCAATTAACTGATTAATCCATTTTTCAATATCATCTTTTGATATTAGGCCAAGTCCCAAAAGATTTTCTTCATTATTGCGCGCTGTTTTAGCAATAGAAAGCAAGTTGTCAAATATTTGTTTTTCAGCATTAAGAATCTCTCCATTGAGCTTTTCCCGTTCCTGGTAGGATAAAATATTCTGGTCCTCCAATCCTCCCAAACGTTCGCTAAGCCTGTTGGTTGTTTCGGTCTTTGATGACAAATCACTTTCCGCGATGGAAACATTCATCCTTGCGCTATTCTCCTGTTCTTGCCGATGCCGTGCACGGGCTCGAAGTCTGATATCTTCCTGTTTTCCTTCAAAGAACAAACGCGTGGAAAAATTTTCAGGATCGCCAAACGCCCCGCTATAGTAATCAGTTTCCAGTTTCAACAAATCGGCCTGATCCTGATTGTCCAATACCTTTGATTGAAGGTCCAGCAAACGCTGCTGATCCCGTACAGATTCTTTCAGGGCCTGGGCTTCTGCTTTCCGGTTGCCGGCTATTTTTGCTGTAAAATCATTGGATTTCTGTAACGTTTCTTCATTATTGAAGGAGGCTATCACTTGCTGCGATTTCGCAATGGCTTCATTTTGTTGTTCAATCGCCTTAGCAAGCTCTTTGGATTTCGCTTCCGTGTTCCCCATCCATTCGTAAAGCTTCGCCCCGGCCAGAACGGCAAGCGACATCGCGCCGGCCAGACCTGCGCCGCCTCCGAATCCTATCACCAGCCCGGGAATGTTGTTCAGGATGCCCTTGATGCCGTATTGCACGTCGTCCATGAAATAGGCGACCTGAAGCAACCCTTGACCCATACGCTTGACGCTCCTGGTTGCCTGCTGGCTCCCCTTATCAAGTTGTTCCGTAGACTTGTTCAGCGCGTCGATCTGCTGTTTGGCTTCTTCCACGCCTTTTCCGTCCAGCGTGGACTTGAGTTTGATTTCAATTTCTTTCTTGGTGGCCATGGTGGTAAAGATGGAGGGTTATCGTTGTTCGCGGGCTTCTTCGATGACGAAAGCGGGCAGTTTCCCGGCGGTGAGGGCGTTGCGGGATTCTTCCACGCGTTTCTGCAAGGATTCCAGGAGCATCATATCCCGGATGATGACGCCGAAGGCATGGGAGGGATCAACGCCGGCGGCTTGAGAGGCAGCAAAGACGCTTTCCTTCAATTCCTGCGCCGCCTGGTTCAGGTTCGGGTTCTTGCTGCATTCTTCGGCGAATTCAATGAAAATCCGTTCTATTCCGTTTTGTTGTTGTTCGTTCATGATGGATTATTCTGTTAAGATGGGTATTCGGTGGAAGTGTAGCGGATGACGAGGGATAATCCGCACGTACGTCCGGGCGCCGTGGCTGCCGCGGGATAGGACTCATTTCCGAGACCGTCAAACGCCTGCGGATTGGACAGCATCACATGCTGCTCATAAATGCCGTTCTGGTTTTCCACGACCAGCTGCCAGTCCGAACGGATTTCCACGCCGGGCGAAAACGTCCATTTCACGTTCCCGCCCGGCGTGGAAACCGCCTCGCTGCTGGTCGCTAGAAGAGAGGCAGACCCGTTTTCCACCCGGTAAAGCGTTAACGTGCCGGAATTGGCGCTGGTGGGTTTCGTCGTGATGATTTCCTGAAGCGTCAGTCCCTTTCCTTCGGGGTTGCCTTCCGGGAAGTCCGGATAAACGTCCGAGGGAATAAACCTCCATGAGGAATAACTCATCGGATTATCCGAGTATTCCCCTCCGGGCGGGGGAAGCTGATGATTTCGGGTGACCAGTCCTGCCCTCAATACGCGGATTGTCTGTCTTAAGCCGGAATCCGCCTGTGTCACGGAAACGACGACGGAGCCGGCCGCTCCTTCATTGGGCGCCGCGGTTAACGTGAAGGACCCGTTATTTCCGTTCGTGATATCGGAGATGACAACGGAAGAGCTGGGAGAATTGGGCGTCCAGTCAACGCTGACTGCTCCCGGGTCATAATAGGAAGTCACCTGGACCTGGTAGCTTCCGCCAATAACGGGAACCTGTACCTGGGTTGGAGCAAGGCTGAATGAGTAAGAGGGTTGAAGCTGACGAAATTCAACCTCAACAGCCTGTCCTGTTCCGTCCTGAATGACCTGGAGCGACATGGTCCTGTCCTGGTCTCCTTCATTGGCCGCGACGATAACCTTGAATGTCCCGTTGTTGCCGTTGACGATATCGGAAACGGTTAATCCTTCGGAAACGTCGGCAATCTGCCAACCCTGCCCTACCGGTCCAGGGCTGAACGACGATTCCACATTAATGGTGTATTCGCCTCCCTTGACGGGTACGTCGAAAGAAGAGGGCGTCACGCTGAATATCCAGTTGGAATTGTCCGGGGTCCGGTCGGTGACCGTCATGGTCAGTGTGACCAGCAGGCACAGATAGCCGTCTTCGGGAGACGGCGGAGGAACAAAGTTCTCCGTCTCAAACTGGTAGCCGGTGATGACGGCGGCAAAACGCCATTGCGGCTGGTCGGAGAACTGCAGGTACAGATAGCCGTTCTGGTTGCTGGCCAGCCACAGGGCAAGATTCTCCTGCCAGGAAGCCATGTCCTGATAATCCGTGAACCAGCGGTAAAACGCGATGGTGCGCTGCTCCACGGCGCTTCCCAGCCCCTGCGCGAACGCCCGGGGACCGTCTACCAGCGACGTTTCAAATGCCTCCATGGATCCGCCGAAACGTGGAGGCTCCGGCGTATCGTCCCAGAGGTTGAGCAGCTGGATCTGGTTGCCGGCGGCGGAAACGTAGCGCGCCGCGTAGGGTGCCTGGTAAGTCATGGGCGGTTACTGGTTGATATAGTCCTTCACCCCTTCCGCAATGGCTTCGGCAATGCGGCCGGGATGGTCCTTCAAAATAGAGGCGTTTTCAGGATTGGTGATGAAGCCGCATTCGCACAGCACCCACGGGCAGCGGGTCTTTTTCAGGACGGCGAGGCCCGGGCGCGACTGCACGGTGTTGGCCCGTCCGGGCAGCAACCGGGAAAGAGGTTCCGCGATGCATATGGCAAGCCGGCTTCCTTTAACGCTTCCCGGGTAGAAACATACATGGGCGCCATGCGGAGCAGGATTTGGAACGTAAATGAGTTCCTTTCCTTCGTCTGTTTCAACCGTTTTTTCGGTGCTCGCGCTGTCGCAATGCAGGGAAATGCCGAAGTCATAGCCTCCTTCGTTGGCGACCTTGACGGTGGCGTTCAAGTCCTGGGAATTGGTCATCTTCGGAAAGTCAATCACATCCACCCGGGCTCCCAGCCGTTCCAGCATGGGGGCGAGGCGTTCGGCGATCGTCGCCGCGACGGCGTGTTCTTCAAGCCCGTTCCCGCGGGCCCCGGTGTTGTTGGCATGGCCTATATCAATAGCTATTTTCCTGATTATTCTCCTTTAATGGTTGATTGTTAATATGATTGAACTTGTAAGAAAAACTTTACAGTTACTGTTTATCCAGACGGCGTTCAATGTTTTCGATGCGAACGGACAAGAGTTGAATGGCTTTGGCGGTCTCGACCTGCGCCTGCGTCTGCATGGACATCAAGTCAAGAATCCTGTCATTATGGTGTCCCATCACCTCCCCGATGTACCAGCAGGCAGCACCACACGTGACCAGCGACAGCATGACGCAGGCCACGAGGGGCGACGTTTTCGCAAAATCCAGGAAATGAGCCGGCACTTCGGAGAGTTTGCACATGGCCTTATTTCTTGGAGGGGATGACCTGCACGACGGGCGGAACATCCGTAACAGGCTGGGCCTGACTGTAGGAGATATGTCCCGGTTCCAGCACCAGGCAGGAACCGTCCTTGCATACCACCGTCTTTTCCGGCGTCACGTCCACGGAATGACCGCAGCCACCCAGCAGAGCGGAAGCCGCATAGGCAGCACCTGCTAGGACTACCCACAAAAGGCGTTCCCACCACTTCAGGCCGGTTTTAGTTTTGCTTTTTTCGTAGGCATCTTTCATGCCCTGCTTCCCCGCCTCAAGGGCGGCCTGCTTTTGCTCGTCACTTAATTTACTCATGGTTTTGCTTTGTGAAGTATTTGAAAAAATCCACGGCGGCAGGGTCGGTAACAATGAACTCCGGGTAATCACGGGAAGTGAACACCCTCCGCCCGCCCTGCGGATTGACGGCCTCAACGGTCAGTTCCACGGCTTCCTCCGTCCGCATCGGGTCATCCTCCTCCGGAGCGTAAAACTCTTTCAGCCGTGCCCACACCTGCACCGCCTGCCAGTCCTCACCCATGCCCACCAGCGCGGCAACTACGGCGGCCATTGCCGGGGCATGGTCTGCTGGTATCTCGTCCTGCGTATAGCGCGCCGGAGGTCTATATCCGCCCTTGTCCTGATAAATGGGCGTCAGAGTGAATTCCTGCCATGTTCCAGGCTTCGGAAACTGAATTTGTATTTCTGCGTCGTTCATCATTAGAGAGGTATGTTAATGTCCACAAAATCTGCCGTTTCCTCGGATTCAATGGCATTCGTTCCTATCGCGTCCAACCCGTAGAAAAGCGGGTTGATATTCCCCGGCTGGTAATAGGCATATTCGCCGGGCCCGGCGTTAACGGCTGCCGTTCCGCTGGTGGTGTTGATCACGTCCGTCACCCACCTGGAAATGCCGACGCCAGTCTCAAAATTGGAGACGCCGCGGCAGGTGGCAATTTTGTACAGGTTGTTGGCTTGCGCTCCCGTGACCATCAGCCATAGCCCTCCCAGGTTTTCATAAACGCTGCTGCTGGCAACCGCCTGCTGCTGGTAAATAATCTTGCAGACCGTCCACGGGATGGGTTCGTTCTGTGTCGCAGGAATAAAACTGGTCGTCGTCTTGACCTGCCACCCATCCGTGGAATTGAGCGCGTAAATCTCACGTACGCGCACCGTATAGCCGTTGCGGGCCGTGTCTCTCACATTGTCAAAGGTGATGTCCAGAATCTCCCCGAAATTAAAGGCCAGGCCATTGCCGGGAATAATCGTGTAGGAATCCGTGGTCAGGTCCGTCCTGATTGTTTTCGCTCCGCGCCCGAAGCCCATCGTCACCTTCGCGGCTGCAGTGGATCTCCAGACAAACGAAAAGCCGGCCCAGGAAGAGTAATTCCATTGGGAAGAGGGACCTTCAAAGGGAGCCTGAATGGTGGTGTGAGCTCCCGCGGGAATACCGATGCGGGCCATCTGCCAGGGAACCGTTTTAGTAATTGTCGCCGTCCCGGTCGTGGTCAGGGAGTCCGTATTCAGAAACGCGGCTGCCGTATAAATATTGGACGCACCTCCCATTCCCGCGGCATAAAGCCGGTTGACGCCGGATTCGCTGGTGGGAGCGCCCACAGCCAGCGGGACATTGATCCCGCCATTGGCGTTGACGGTGCTTGAAAACGTGGACGCCCCCGCGCAGTTGAAGCTGGCGCCCTGGGAAATATTCAGGATGCCGGATTCTACCATGAATGTCCCTCGCAGCCAGCCGCCCGATTGGAGATCAACGGACTGATAAAACCGGGTGATTCCGTAAATCTGGTTCAGGGTCCCGGCGCTTCCGCTTCCGTCCGGGTTGTTGACGACCAGAGGCCCGTTGATAGTAGCCGATTCAGCGGTCAGGGCTCCCCCGATGTTGACGTCGCCGACGTTGGACGTCAGCGTCCCGGGCTCTCCCTTTTCCCCTTGTAGTCCCTGGGGTCCTGCCGGACCTTCCGGGCCCTGGGGGCCCTCCGGGCCTTGAGGCCCCGCCGGTCCTGTATCTCCCTTCGGTCCCTGCTCCCCGGTTTCGCCCTGCGGCCCGCGTTCCCCGGTTTCGCCGCGTGGACCTTGCGGCCCTTCGGGGCCGGTTTCTCCACGTTCACCCTGCGGGCCTGACGGTCCCTGAGGACCAACATCCCCGCGGGGAATCGTGAAATTGAGCAGATAGGATCCCACTTCGGACCCCTTGACGGCTTCCGCGTTGGCGGGCGTCCCCGGTTCCCCGGTGGTGACCTGACCCACGGACAGATTAAAATTCTCGGCGTACTTTTTGGCCTGCTCCGCGTACCAGGCGGCGCTGGACGCGTTGTCAAGCATGACCTGCACGCAGCCGCTTCCTTCCGGCAGCTGCACGACGACCGCGCCCGCCACGGCCTGCTGTTCGTCCGGCAAGTCAGGCGTTACACGGCCCGCAGAAACAAAGCATCCGTAGAGCAGCGGTCTTTCCTCGTTTCCGTCGTCCATGAAGACGTCGTAGGACCACCTGCCCGCAGGCACCGAAGCCCAGGAAAGCACGCCGTTACCCTCATCGTCGCGGGAAAAGCCGAACTCGGCGACGCCTGTCTTGAGACGGACAGCGCCGCGGAGGGTGACGCCGCTCATGTCGACGGGATCCCCCTGAAAATCTACCACACGGACGACCAGCGACTGGTTCAGCCCCGTGACGGTCCGGATATCGTATTTGCCTGCCTGCTGCCTGGGAAAAAAGAGGATGCGGGGGCGCAGCGCGCCCCCTGGTGAAACGCGTCAGGAACCCGGAGTCGGCGTCACGTCCTGCACATTGGAGGGCGTGAACTGGTACTTGCCGCGGTAATCCATTTCGAACTCGAACTGTGGTGAAGCAATCGCCGTGGTGTGCTCAGGGTCCTGCAGCAGGCGCAAGGCGCCATGCGCCGTTCCGACCAGATAGATCGTGCCGACGTCGTTTTGGTACCAGAAATGAAGATACCCTTCGATCTTGTTGTCGCCGCCATGTCCGACGGTGGTCGATTCCTCGCCATTAGCGGGAGGCGCTCCCAGGGCGAAAGACAGCTGGAACCATTCGGGAGACATGTCCGGCGTGGTGAAGGTCATCCGCTTTCCGGTCGTCGTGTTCTTGCGCTGCTGGCGATATCCCAGCGCGCCGCCGTAAAAGCGCGTTACTTCCCCTTCGACCTGGGTGGCAACGGATTGGAAAGCCCCCAAAAGCCCGAAACTCACCCAGGGCTGTTCAGGCCCGGCTGTCGGATCGGCGGGCGGAGCCGTGGGAGGCGTCGGAAACTGGTCCGGTCCGGTGACGTAAGAAGCTCCCTCGTCTTCGGTCACTTTGATGCCGTCGGGGAGGAAAATCGCCAGCACGCCGGTAATCTGCGGCGTGACGTTGCGGTTCGTGAATGTGGGTTCGTATGTAGTTGCCCTGGTGCTTGAAATGGTTAGTAGATGATGGATGCCTTGCCGTCGGCTTCCAGTTTATCAGCGAGTTCTTTTGTAGCACGGATGCGCGCCCCTTTCAAGAAGGTTGAGCGCCCTATCCTCACTTCTTTGGCGAGAATGAGAATGTTCGTGTCGATGACGGCGGCCTGCTCCGTCTTCTTCTCCGGTTCGGTGTTGGCTGCAGTTGCTTTGCTCATTTGATGTCAACGAGGTTGAGGGTGGACAGAGCTTCCGCGACGGGCGCGGGAAGTTCCGGGGTGTCGGTTTTCATGGAGAGGCTGAGAACCAGCCCTCCGTCCAGTTCGGTGCGAGTGCGAATGACCCGCACGGCCTTCTTGTCAGTTGTTTTCTTCTTTTCGTCCGGTGCGGACGGCGTTTTGCCGGCGGTTTCGGAAGATTCGTCCGGCTTCGGGGCGCTCTTCCGCACGGCCTTCTTGTCAGTTGTTGATGTGTTCATTGAATTGCGGATGGTTTCTCATGTTAATATTAACCGGGACACGGTAATCCACGGTCAAAACGTTCATTTGCCTCTTCTCGCCGTCAATGATGGCGGAGGAGGAAAAACGGCCTTTGATTTTGGGTTTCATCATCGCCGGTGCGGAAAAGGGAAGAGGATTCCAGTTCCACAGGGCTTCTTCAATCACGTCCCCCACCGCCCGAAGATAATAATCAGGCGTCAGGCATGCCGCCGGGAACAGGGATGCGTTGTGATAAATGGAGGCGATGATGAAATACTGACGCCACATCGTCGGCGCTTCCGTTTGTCCGTTCCCGTCCTGGTATTCTGCCGCGTCCCCGGGGCACACCAAAACGACGCCGTTGTTTCCCATCGCCGACATGATGATGTCATTGGCGGCGTACTGTGGGTCGAAGGGCCGTTCGAAGATGTGACAGTTCAGCGCTCCCAGGTTCTTCAGGCGCTCAATGATGCGCCGGCACATGGTCTGGTCGATGGAGGGGATCATGGTTCGTTTCCGATGTTGGCAAGGTAGGTTTCCGCGGCGCGCTGCGCCATCCGGTCCATCGTCGGGAGAATTCCCGGCGTGGGCGGGATCGTGACTTCGCGGCACAGCACGTAGAGCACGTCGCCCGTTCTGGCTCCCTGGCGGAACAGTTTGCGGGCCGCTTTCTTTCCGGTGGCTGATTGCGCCGTCTTGAGGATGAGGACGCCGGTCACATTGCCGTTGCGTCCTCCGTTCTTGGAGGGGATGAATTGCAAGTCCTCTTTGCGGAAGCCGGCGCTGTAAATGCTTCGGGCCCCGCCATGGCCGCGGGGGGCGTTGATGGTGGGGATAGCCAGGTTCCGGATCGGGTTCCCGGTGATTTCCGAGGTGCGCCCCGTGGGGCGAAGCGGCCCGCCCAGATAACCCTGCGTGCCGATCCAGTGAAGACCGATGCCGCGCCAGGCGATGGAGACGCTGACGCCCTCGGCGGTTTCTTCCATGGTCGTGGCGTCCGCCGCGCCGTCGTAGTAGTCCTTGCCCTGCTGGCGCAGGGTTTCCTGAATGAGCAGGCTCAGGGCGACGCCGGCCTTGCGGATGGCGGTTTTGTGCCGGGCCGCGGACGGCTCCATGTCGGCAAACGCCCGGTCAATCTCGGACTGGTCGATGTGGACGGTTACAGCCATTTGGAGGGTAAAACGTAAGGGGTGGGCAGTTCCACGCGGAGAGCTCCGGCAACGTCTTCCACTTTCTTGACGTGCCCGGAGGTAAGGCGCCAGGTGAATTCCCCCTCTTCCTTCCGGGATACGTGGATATACTGGCGGGAGGACGCGGCGGCCACGTCTGCGGGCCGGGCGTACCAGACGCCTTCCGGCTCGGAGGACAGGCGGTCCAGCAGGCGGTCCAGGTAGAGGGCCGCCAGCGTTCCGGCCACGGCTCCCCCGGCTGCCGCCAGGCGGAAGGCCTGGGCCTGCCGCAAGGGGATCTCTTCCGGGAAATCCCCGGACAGGACTTCCGCCAGTTCCGCGTCCGTGTAAGGGCGCGTGCCGTTCGGGTCCGTGTAGGTAAAGGTGGTATCGCCGTCGTTCCCGGTCTTGACGCGCACGGCGTCTTTCAGGATGCGGCGGATCTTGTTCCTGTTGGATTCCGTCACGCCTTTGGCGTTGCTTTCCAAGGTGGCGTTGAAGCTGGCGGGAGCGGGACGGACGCGCGACACGTCCAGACCGGCCGCGCGGGCTTCTTCGGCGCCCACGGGGGCAATGTTCATGCCGGACAGGTAGTCAAAGGGCGGGTAAGGCGTGCCGAACCGCGAGAGACGCACCCAAATATCGGAGGCCGCCAGTGCATAGCCGACAGTTTCTCCGCGGATGAAGCCGGATGATACCGCTTCCGTGGCTTCTTCTTCCAGTCCGACCCGGGCACGGTTCCAGCGTTCGGCCCAATAGCGCGGGTCTTCCCGCCCCTGGGATCGGTAAAATTTGAAGGCGGCCGTGTCTTCGTCCTGAGTCCAGTTGTACCAGTTCCGGTAGCCGTGGGCCATGGCCGCGTTTGTTTCCATAACAACCTGGATGCGGACCCAGGAGGACAAATCCTGAATGCCTCCCTGCCCCGTCGCCGGGGGGCGGTAACCCTGCTGGCGCAGGGTTTCGCGGATGGCCCGCTGCGCTTCCTCGTAGCTCAAGGCCCCCGAGGCGACCTGGGACGCCTTGTCCTCAAAATCGGACAGGATGACGCCGGGTTCCACCCCGGACACGAAGAAGGCGCGTTCGGCGTAGTCGTTGGCAATCATCTCCATTTGGGCGGCGGTCATCATCGGTAGGTGCTTCGCATGGGGTTGAACCAGGGTCGGCGCGTGTAGCGCGGCATCATGTAGGCGGGATCCGCGGGCGCGGAGCCGTCCACGCTTTCCGGCAGCATGTCCCCTTTGGCGTAGAGCGCCAGCATCGCGTCCGCCGATTCGGCGGCCTTCTGGCGCGTCTCGGTCAGGTTGAGCTGGTAGCGCAGGTAGAGCTGCCGGATGATCAGCGGCCATGCCAGAGACCGCATGCTTTGCGGGATGTCGTACATGCCGCTGTTCTGGAGCGATTGCCGCAGGGCGAGGTTGTTGGCCAGCGCCCCGCGGATGGTCATGCAGACATCGTTGACCGCCTCCATCATGACATCCCGGTAGTCCAGGCTGCGCTGTTCCCCGGCTGTTACCAGGGCATCGCGTTCGGCGGTGTTGAGGCCGAGGAGCCGATCGGCTTCATCGGTGGAAATCGTGGACCACGCGGGAAAGGCGGACATGATGGAGGCGGGCGTTGGGGGTTAATCGGAGGAGGCCGTGTTGATGCGGATAATGGCGCCGGGGTTGGTCAGCTTGGTCAGCGAGTAGACCCGGTTGGTCACCTTCGTTTCCTTGTTGGTCGGGAAGTATTCCGTCGTTACTTCCCGCTGGAATTGACCATTAAGCGCAAAGGTCTTGATTGCCGAAGCGTCAAACTGCGTCGGAGAATCCTCCTTATAGAGGATATAGACGTCGTCTTCCATCATCGTCTTTCCTTGACCGGACGGATCATAGAAAGGCATGTTATTGACGAAGACTTCATTCATCCGCATGTACAATGATCTGTTCAACAGATCTTCATTGAAGAGGCCGACACTGTTGTATGACACCACCTCTCTTGCCAGCGGATTCGCCCGAAGACGGGCCCAGGCATTGGCGCCGAAAACAATGGTATTCGGCATTTTCCCGGCAGTGGCGTTGATGGTGCGGATCGCATTGTCCAAATCCGTCAGCGGGTTTTTCTGCGCATTGTCCCAATCACCGTAACCGGAAGCTGCCGGAACCTGGCTTTCGATGAGCTTGGCGCGCTGATATTCGTACGACGTGACGAATTTCGATTCCAGGAACCGGGCATGGGCGAGCAGAATCGCCTGCGCCTTCTCCCTGTTGACCCCCAGCAGAATATCGGGAATCGGATCCGTCAGCGCGTAACCTTGAAGGGTGTCGGTTTCGTTCCTTCCGAGCATGGAAGTCTGGCGGGGCGGTTCGCCCGGCGCGACCTGGATGGGCTCCACCGTAAACGCGGCCGGCGTATCCCAAACCATATACTGGAAGGAAATATCGTAAACCGGAACAAGCGGAGCGATGCGGTTGATCATGGAATCCCGTTCCGTATTCCCCGCGCCAACGGAGAAAGAGGTCAGGACGTCCGTGAACTGATAAGCTGAATAAAATAGATTAGCCCTTGTGGTTGGTCTTTCTAATGGTTAGAGGTGATTTCAGGCTGCTGCAACCTGGTATTGAGCGACAAACCCGATTTCTATTTTCCCCGGCTCCCAACGGTTATGGATGGCTCGTCCATAGACGGTTTCTCCGCTGGCAGCGGCTTTCCAGGTCCCGTTGGCGGTGATGGTCACCGGCGTTCCTACGCTGATCGTTCCGGGAGTCTCGGCAAGAGACGCTTTGGCCAGACCAGCGAACATGCCGACCAGCACGGCGCAGCAGGTGCCACGGTCGGGCTGAATTTGAGTAACGAGCCCTAGCAGCTGGTCCTGGGTGGGAAGAGCCGTCAGCGGGGTTCCGATCAGCTCGGGAATATCCGGGTTTCCGGTCAGCGCGACGACGCATCCTTCCAGGGCGGACAGGTCAACGCCTTCCGGCGCGTTGAAGTAGACTTCGGCGTCTGTTTGGGTGATGTTGATTGATGGCATTGGTTTTTAGCGGTTAGTGGTTATCGTTCGTTGACAACAATGAAGCCTTCTTTGGTCGCTTTCTGGCAGGCGTCATAGCGCTTCATTCCTTCCTTCATGAGTTCGTTCACGCGGTTGTTGAATCCGTCAATGGATTCCTTCTTGCGGAACGGATCAGGGGGATTCAGAGTCGCGCGGCGGTTCAGAGGCGTCCTTTGCGGAAGCTTCTTCTGCTCCGGCTGCTCCTGTTTCGGTGCGGGCGCCTGGCGGTTGAGCGCACGGATAAAAGCGTTCAGCGCGGCGGGGCTTTCCCGGAGCGAGTTTTTCAGCTCTTCCCGGCGTTCTTCCGTGAATTCCTCGCGTTCTTCCTCGTCCAGCGCGTTTTCGTACGTGCTGACGGCGTCGTCCACTTCGGCGTTCACGTGGTCTTTCTCGCGCTTTTCCAGCGAGAGCAGTTCATCAAGTCGTCCGAGGATCGCCCTGCTCATGTCGTCGGTGCCGTCAAATTCGACATCCAGCTTGTCAAGCAGGGAATCGAACAGGGCCCGCTGGGCCTTGTCCATCTCCTTGGACGGATATTCTCTATCGTCGTTGTCCATATTGGTGTTCTGGGTTGTTTCCCCCTCTCTTCGGGGCTTTTGGTGTTTGGGTTCGCCCCCGGCCTCGTCGGAGGCGGGGGAAGTCTGTCGGTTGACCAGAGGCCGCTTTCCCTTGATGCGTGGACGGTTGGTCAGGGCAAAGCCGGTCAGGCGCGAAGGACGGTAGACCCCGTCCGACAAGGTCATCCCTTCGCCATATTCGGTGGATGATTGCGTGTATTCCTTGTCCTGCAGCATCTTTAGGCCGCGCGGCGTCCATTCGATGAAGCCGTAGAGTTCCAGCGTGCCGGAAGGGTCGCGGTAGGTGTCCAGCCTCTTGAGCCATCCGAGGGCCCGAGTATCGCGGGAAAGGTCGTGGCTCAGGTGGTCGCCGTCGATGAGCATGCCCGGGCCGTCAAAGGTGCGGGCGTTGAAGTCGTCCACCATGTCCTGGATCGCCTGCTCGTCGACGCGCAGCACGGCGGGTCCTTCGCCGTAGTCGACGTCATGATCCCCGCTCTTCTCGACGTGGAACCAGCCGTTGGCGGGTTGGGAGAGGTCATTGATTTGTTTCGTACTGATCATCGGTAAATCCTTTCATGAGTCCGGCGTAAATCATTTGCTGAAGCTGCTCGTAGGCGTCGGGCGGAATGAGCGCTTTTTCCGGTTCCCTGTTGGCCGCCGCCGTCACCGGAACGGGTTCCTGCGTGTCCTCGATCGACATGCCGATCTTTTCTTCAATTTCGGTCTTCTCGGGGCGGACGCCTCCGTCCGCGAGGGCGGCGATTTCCTCGGCCTTCTGCAGCGGCGTCTGGACGGTGTCAAAGGTGATGTGGAGCCTGGCCAGCGGTTCGCCGTCTCCCAGAACAAGCGGGCTGATGGCGGCGTTAAAAGCTTCGGCGACCTTGGAACAGACCGCGGAGACGACCGAATTCCAGCTATCCGTGTGCGCTCCCCCGGCCAGCGTGCCGGATCCTGATTCATTCAGAACGGTCAGGGTGCCGGCCATCACAAACCGCACCTGGTCCTTGTCGGCCATGTTGATGCGGTATAGGAAATAGTTTTCGTTGATGTTGGAGGCTTTCAACGGTTCCGCGGTGCAGCCTGGAGGCAGCACGATGGATGCGCCGGATTTAAGCTGCTCACAGGCCCGTTTCAGCGCGTCCATGATGGCGGGGCTCGCGTCTTTGGGCGCCGTGATGATGGCAGGGGCGCTTCCGTAGCGGTCCATATGGTTGTCCCACGTGACTTTGGCATGGTTACGCTCAAAGGAGGCGCGGGTAGCAGGAAAGAGAATGGGATTCCTGTGCTCCATGACGACGAGCGTTTCTTCTTCCACACTTTCGCCGGTGTCGACGCCGATGTAACATTGAGGGTTAAACTGCCATTCATTCAACTCTCCGGGCCGTACCCAATAGCGTTGGGGGATGAATTCAAAGCGGCGGCCCCAGGCGTCCTCAATGTATTGGAGGTGGGCGTAACCGTAAAACATGGCGGAAGCCAGCTGCCCGAAAGCCTGTTGAAGTCCGGTGACGGAGTGATAGAATTCTTCCAGCGAGGTTTTCTGACGCTGCGCTTCCGGGCTGTCGTCCGCGGCGTCAATCTTCCATCCCTGCATGGAGACGCTTTCAATGAGCCGGGAATAGAGCATGCCCAGCAAGCCGTCTGAGTAGATGACCTCGTCCCAAATGAGCATTTGGCGGGCAAAGGCTCCACGCCGCGCTTCGTTCCGGGCGTCAATCAGGGTTTGCAGGTCGGCGCCCTGTAACGGGTCCCAATATTCGTACCATTGAGGCTGGTTAGGCTTCCGGCTCTGTTCCGTCAACGCTCGCCGGGCCAGGTCCGTTTCAAGCTCCTTGATTCTGGTCTCCTGTTGGGCTACCAGCTTCGTGGCGTTGAGGATATTTTTGACGGCGTTAAACCTGGCTAAAAAACTAAAGAAAATGGTGGTTGCGGGAGAAAGAATTGGACTTTCAATTCGGGCCTAGGAAACCCGCGTGATACCGTTTCACCATCCCGCGATTGTTTACATATCGTCATATATTGATATATTGATATGTTGTCAACCCTAATATCTCCCGTAAGCGCGTTTTGATGACACGGGTCGGGCGTACCAGGCTCCCAGCGTCCGCTCCAGTCCGCTGTTACGGCGCGCGTGCCAGGCCATCACGAGAGCGTCGGCGCGGTCGGGGGAGCGCACGCCTCGTTTCGCCATATCTTCCTTGCTCTCAATGCGGACGCGGCCTATAGCATCGGTTTGGAGCCGCGGCGCGACCAGTTGTTCAATCGTGTCCTCGTCAATGTCGAGGATGAGTTCTTTTTCTTCGATGGCGCGGGCCAGGGCCCGCCATGCCTGGGCGCGCAGGTTGACAAAGGCTTGTGTGTCATCCGCCGGGAATCCGCCGCGGTAGGAGTGCACCGGAAAGCCCTCGGCGCGGAAGTCGTCAATGATGGGGAGCCCCATGCCGTCGCCGTCGGCAAAGATGCGGTCGGCGGGGATGCCGAGCTCGGCGGCCTTTCGGCGGAACCGTCCGCGCGCTCCTACGGTGTCCGGGTCGGACCAGTGGTCGGCGATGAAAAAACGGTTGCCGTGCCCGGCCGCGAAGACGTTTTCATCGCCCCCCGCGGCAAAGTCGAAGCCGCCGCAGGTCTCTCCGGTGTCCAGGAAGGGAGGCGGGTTGTTGACCAGCTCCATGAGAGCGCGGCGGGAAATGACGGATTGTCCGTCAAGGTCGGTGAATTCACCAAGGATGGCCGAGCGGTAGAAGGAGGACTGCTCACCATATTCTTTCTTTAGGCGTTCGGCCTTGCCCGGGTCGTTGATTTCAATGTGCGGGCAATCCTCGTATTTGACGCGGATTTTGTAGTAGAGCGATGAATTTTTGTGAAAGCAGTCGTAGAAGGTGCCGGAATCGGCGCCCGGCGACGAGGTGATGAACGCGTGAAAGAGCGTGCAGCGGGAAACGGCGGTGAAGATGGAGTCCGGAATGGTTTTGGCCTCGTCCAGGACGTAAAAGACAGGATCCACGTCGGGCGAGATTTTTGGATGCCATCCTTCCGCACGTCCCGCGTTGTCGGTGGAGAAACCCACGGCAAAGCCTCCCTCCGGCGTGCGGATCTCCGTCTTGTTGAAGGTCCAGCCGGAAAAGAAAGGATTGTTCATGTAGCGGCGGAGCGCGGGAAAGAGCTGCTTTTCCACCTGCATCCACGATGAGGACGTAACGGGGACCTGTCCCCGCGGAAAACAGGTGAGAAAGTAAAGGATGGCGGGAGCGATGCAGTTGCTTGTCTTGCCGGATCCGTTAGGAGCGACCAGAGCCACGCTTTTCCCTCCCAGGGTCAGCTTGCCCAGGGACAACGCCTTGATGGACTCCACCTGCCATGGATAGGGGTCAAGGCGGAGGATATGGCGCAAGAAGAAGCTGACGGGGATTCGTGTCCTGACGGGTTAGGGATGGAGTTTGCCGGCGATGGTTTCCAGCGCGGTTTTCTCGTCTTCCTGCAGCTGGGCGAGCTGCTCAGGGTCCAGCGTGATTTTCCGTTCCAGCGGCGCTCCGGGAACGCCGGCGACGTCCTGACGGACCCGGTCTCCGAATTTATCAGGAGCAAAGCGGGCGGCGACTTTCAGCCGGGTTTCAATGGCGAGCTTCTTCGCCGCGACGGAAGCGGAGCCGCATTCCGGATCCAGGGCGACCTTCGCGGCTTCTTCGGCCAGCTCCTGACATGCGTCGAGCATGGCTTCCGACTGCGCTTCCCGCGCGCGTTGAATGAGTTTGGAAAACTCCGGCTTTGTTTCACGCCAATTCCAGACCGTCCAGACCTCCGGCATGTGGTCGTCGGAGCAGATGGATTTCATGGTTTCGCCGTTGGCAAGACGGGAGGCTATCTCGGCGGCCAGTTCCTCGGTGTAGAGGCTCGGCCGCCCCGGTTTTCTTTTGGTGGTAGGTTTCTTTTTCCTGCGGCTCTATCATAGTAGACAACGGATATCCAATTCAAGCGCGTTGTTTGTTCTTGATTCGCAGCGCTCATTTTTCAAACTGTGGGGCGTATGAAACGATGTCCTATCTGCGGCAAGGATGTTCCTCCCCGCGCGGGCAAGCGCGACAGCGTGTACTGTTCCCGGGCCTGCCTCCAGGCTCACTATGCGGAGGCCTGGGAAACGCTCACGTGTTCCGTTTGCGGAAAAGTTTTCCGGGCAAAAAAAGTGTGGCATCGTCAATACTGCTCCCCCGGGTGCGCCAACCGCGCCCAACAAGGGAGGAAAATCACGTCCCCTGCCTTTTTGGAGGCCTGCCGGCATCGAGGCGTGCCCGGTCCGCGCAAGCATCCGAGGACAGGAAAATTTGAAACCAATTGCCATGCAAAAGTCTGGCGATTGGAATCACCGGAGGGCGAGATGGTGGAGGCTCGCAACCTCAAGCTTTACATGACCACCAGATTCGGCGACGATGAGGGCAAAAGGATTTATAGTCTTCTGTCCTGCGCGGCCGGGCGGTTCCGCAAATCGGGACGCGGCACGGGGGCTGGATGGCGGATTCTGGAAGCTCCATCCGTCCCGGAATAAAAAAGGGGCGGCTTCGAAAAAAACCGCCCCTTTTTAAGGGAAATGGGCGTTTCCGCCCGGATGATCTTGCGATCGTTTTAATCCACAGCCCCGAAGGGCTGAACGTTCAGAGAGAACGCCTCCTCCTATCATTTTTTGATGGAGGCGGCAACGAAAAAAAATTCTTCTTTTTTCATTTTTTCTCTTGCAATACTAAACATTGTTTAGTATATTGACCTTGTTGACGGGAGGAAGGGACCAACCGGAGACACAATCCACAACCAAATCAGAAAGAACAAGAAAATGGAAATCACCAACATCAAAGGAATGACGGCCCAGGAAATCGCTGACGAACTCAATAAGAATGGGTACAGCTACTACGGCGAACGCGCCCGCGCCTGGGAAGGCAGCACTCAGAGCCGCATCTATTTCGGCTGGGACTATGTCATCATTAACCAGGACGGCACCATCACCAATAACAAGCCGAAAAGAGCCCGCGCACTGACGATTGGAGATCCGGCGGTTGAAGCCATTGAGGAAGTAGTTACCCCCGCCGCTGAAGAAACCAAAGAGGAAGAAAAGGAAGAGTCCGAAGACAAAATCATCACCACGGAAGACGGAGAAGAAATCAACCTGACCGCTCTTGAATGCGAATTCGGCAGCTACGACTTTGAAGGCAAGACCTACTATGCTGCTCGCCAAATGGAATTAACCAATCGTCTTTTTGACGGATGCTACAACGACGCGGAAGAAGGAGAGGAATACATCTCGGAATACTCCGCGCCCGGATACGACGAAAACGGAAACCCCGTGGAAATCTTCATGACTTTCACGCAGGTGAAAGGTGAAGAGATAGACCCGGAAAACCTTAACTGGTTCCAGGACTCCGACCGCGTTGAAGCCCTCTAACCATGATTCCAGGGCGGTGCATGCCGCCCTGGCACAGCTATGACTATTCAAGAATTTGTTGATTGGGTGCAGTCCAGATACCATTTGCGATCCAAAACTTCTGCGGTCAAAAAGGCTGCGCAAGTGTTGCGTGTGACGGAAATGGCGGTGTGGCAATGGTTGGGCGGGTCCAGAAAAACGAGTCCTTCCATGGAGCTGTTGATGGAGCTAATCACCCGTCACGGATTGCCGGAAGAATAGGCCTATACGAGATTCCAGGGTATACGAGATTCCAGGGCTATTCCCGGGGATGGTAATTGATCTCGCGGTAGGATTCCCAACCACAGGTGATGATGGTGCCGCAAAGGTGGATGCGGGAAACAATGGCCGGCCCGAGTCGATCTTCAAGGGCGGCGGGGCTGTAGTTGGAGATGATGATGGTCGGTTTGCCGTTCTGGTGCCGATAGTCAATGAGCCTTTCCAGCGCGGCGCCTGCAAAGTCCGTGTCCTTGACCTCGTGATACTCGTCCAGCACCAGAAGATACGGGGCCTTGTATCGCTTCATAACATCGGATTCCGAGCCGTTGCCGTTAAACGTCTCTCTCAAGTCCATCGTGTAATCATAGGCCTTGGTATAGAGGACGCGCCTCTTTCGCCTGTACATGAGGCGTCCAAGAAACGTGCTCAATACCGTTTTCCCGGTGCCGTATCGCCCGTTCAGCACAATGATACTCCCAGGCGTCAAAACGAGGCGGCAGGCATCACGCAGGGCTTTCTTCCATGGTTCCCCGGTTACTTCGTCAAGGCAATCAATAGCTCGGCGGGGAAAACCGCGGTCAATCAGGCCAAGGCGTTCGTATGCCGCTCGGCGTTCTTCTTCCCGCTGCTTTTCAGCAGCCAGAGCTTCCGCTTCAAGCTCTTCAATGCTTCTTCCGTCGTCCTCGGCAAGAAGGGTGATGGATTCCAGGAGGCTTTCAAGATTAACTCCCTTCAGTCCTCCCTGGGGTTTAATGGGTTCGTCAATCTTTCCAGAGGTCATCTCTTCTTGATGGTTTAGTCGTTGATTTTGGCTTGGTTCCCACGGTATTGGCGGGTTTCATCCCGGGCGCGGCCGCATTGTTCCGGGCCCAGGTGGCAGCGTATTGGCGAGCCATGGGCCGCCAGTCCGCCAGGGGGACGCCGTGCCGGTTTCGCCACCCAATGGCGGACTGTTCGTCGAAAAACCGTTCCGCGCACCGGGTCAGCTCGTCTCCAAGCGGGTGCAGAACCTGGGCGGCCATAAAGCGGTCAACCTCGGTAACGTCCTTCGGAAATTGGCAAACCTCGCGCCCGGTTGTAGTTGTAGTAGTATTATTATCTTCTCTTCTCTTCTCTGGTAACGGTTTTTGTAACGGTTCAAGCGTTACATTTGCGTTACATGTTTTTGCAACTCGCTCATGATGAGCTTTTCTGCTATTCGCGACACGGCGGTTCGTATTGGCCCTATTCTTGGCGGATTGGCCGTTGTGGCGGTCAAAATTGGGGATTGAAAGGAGGCCCTCGCGTCCATTCAACCAGCCGACTTTGACAAGCCCAGCGGCGAAGCCGGGGCAGAATACGAGACGGTCGAGAAACGAATTTGTAACGGTAATGGCGTTACCAGAAACGGATTGTTGATCAGCCCAAATCCAGAGGCGAAGCAGCTTGCCGACAACGGCATCCTGATCAATTCCAAGGATGCCGGCCAGCTTCACCACTTCGGGTTTGTCCGGTGTCGTGTGTTCCACCTTGATCCAGTCTCCGGCCATATCAAAAAAGCGTCAGTTGGGGCAATCGCGATGGATTAAAGGCACCAACGCCCTGCACGCGGCCCGCTTCCGGCGGACGTCACCGATAACATTGTACAACTTAAAGTCGTCCCATAAGCCTCCGCGAAATTGGAGTGGCAGCTCGTGATATTCCATTTTAAATCGTATTCGGGCGTTATTGCGAATCCTTTCAATTCTGGTTTCGAGAGTTTCGACTGCTTTTCCGTAATCGTAAAAAGCTTTCTGTTCAGGCGTCAGTTTCATGCGAGCCTCCTTTCTAAGATGTCTGCTTGCTCGTCAGTAAGGTACTGCCAAGACTGCGGCGGGCGGGTCATGCCGATGTCAGAGAGCGGCACTGTGGAAATCCTCACGGGGTCCTGGACGCCCCAGAAGAAGCAGTTGTAGCAACCAGCAACCCAATCGGTTGTTATCCCATGGACATCATATCCTCGTATGGCTTTCAAAGGTGTGCCGCACAGCGGGCATTTAGGCGTTTTCATCGGGTTCCTTTCTCAATCAAGGCTTTAAGTTCATCAGAACAACGGAGGCGTGAAGCATTTTTCACCGTGCAAATAAGGTGCTGCACCCACCGGGCATGCCGTTTCGTGGGGTACTCCATTCGATAGCGGGCGATAAGCCCTTTGTGGTGAACAATCGCGGCCTGAACTTCATATTTCCCATCGTCGGTTTTCTTCATGGGGCAAACCTGCTGGACGATGATGTGAGGGTTCCGTTTCATTGCTCTGATCCTTCTTGCACAGTGATTGTTATTTGTGGTTCTTCGCCCCTTCTGGTTCCCCAGGTGCAGCCGTCCTTCTCCGGGTCCACGTACCAGTGCCCATCCGTTCCCAGGAGGTCGCATTCATGCTGCTTCCCCGGTTGGCGGAGATGGGGCCGGGAGGGTCGGCATCGTTTACAATCCCGGCACATGGTCCAATGTTCCGCCGCCCGCAGGATGTTCCCGGCGTCTCGGATGGTGTAATATGTGAAACTTCCCTGGGAGCCGTGCCACTCCCTCATGCTGGTTTCATGGCGGCGTGCGTCAGATTCATTTGCGTAAGTGAAATACCTTGCCCCCGCACCGGGTATGATCGCCACGGATATATACCGGGCGGCCTCCCAATAAAATGTGTTCTGCATCATTGTTTGTCCTCCCGGTTGCGATTGATGGCATCGTCCATGATTTCGCCGATGGCGTCAGCGTTTCGGTTAATCACCTCTTTGAGCGTCGCAAAGACGCGGAAAGCTGGCGTTTCATAGGCGGTTTCCCGCACGGCTGACCAGTAAATAGCCAGTCCAAGTTTGTCGTTGTCCGTGGCAACGTCCTCAATGTGGAGGACAAAGTGGTCGCCTTTGGGGGATGGCTTGACATTGGGGGCTTGCTGCCCCCTGTCCTGTTGATGGTTGGTGTTGGTGCTGTACATGATGGTGGTGTTGATTGTTAGTCTTGGTATCTGTCGTCTTCCATTTTCTGCGGCCCGCATTCCGTGCAAGAATCCATGTCCACAAAAATTTTCCCGTCTTTGTCATAAGCCCGGAGCGGGTAAGCGCCATGTCCGGGTTTGTCGCAATAGACATTGTTCATTTTAATTTATCCTTTCTTGATTTTAAGTTTTCCGTTCGGACCCATGGTCCAGCCGTCAAAAGTGACGGTGCCGGATAGTTTGATAGCCGGGTAGACATCAAGAGGATGCGCTAAAGTTTCCAGCCTATCATTTTTGATGATTAATAAATGACCGTGAGTCCCACTGATGATATATTTTCCCCCTTTGTAGGTGATATACTGTCCCAGGCTGAAATGGGTGCCGTACTTGGCGTTTAAATCATCAACCAAAGTGGACTTTCTCCGTTTGTTGTACTCCACCATCCAGAGCCGTTTTCTCTCTCTTTCTTCGGGGCTCATTTCGATTCTCCTTCCTGGATTGTTTCCACGTCCCAGCCTGTTTTCGTTTTTTTTACTGCAACAAAAACAAATGGGAATTTGTCAGCTGCAGCCTTGATTTTTACTCTCGCATCGTCGCGCCAAAAGCCTTTCACTTCATGGAATTCAAGTGTTCCATCGTTGCAGACGACCATGAAATCGGGCGTGTAGGAGCAGCGGTTCCCAAGGATCAGCTTGACGGCCTCAAACTTGAATTCCCGGATGTGCCCCTTTGCTTGACGGTCGGACAGGTAAAAGCCATAGGCGGCTTCTGTCTTATTCATCACGCCGGGCCGGTGGATAGCTCTTGCCCTGATTCTCATGCCGCCCTCCCTTCTACGGCTGGACGGATTTGAGGCATGATGACGTCAAATTGGTCTCGGTATTCCCGTTTGAAATCATTCAGCGTCTCGTTGATTTGGTCGGTATAGGCGTCCCATTCCACTTTTAGCAAGAAGGGACGCAAACCGCGGCAATAGGAGAAAAAATACCATGTCCGCAGCCCCGTCACCGCCATGGATCCGTGCACCTGGGGTCGGTATTCGGGAGGCAGTTCGCCGTTGAGCAGGTAGAGAGCGTGGGTCTTGGAGAGGGGGCACTTGATTTCAAGCCCCGCCATGTAGTCGCCGGACTGGTCAACGATGAGCCCGTCAGGGCTGCATCCCACCGGTCCGTCTTGGCAAAGGACGAAACCCACTTCCTTGACGGTCATTCCCGTGATGGTTCTGAATTCGTCCCGGGCTTCCGGTTCCAGTTCTTCTCCCTGGTCCGTATGACGGTTGCCTTCCCACTTGATTTCATCGGGCCGAAGGAAGGAGCAGCACAGATCAATGATGAGTTCTCCCCAAGGTCCCCTTTCCTGGTGCGTTCTGGGCTGGGGTTTCTTTCCCGTAGGCGTCAGCAGCCGCTTAAAGTTGCTCGCGGTCAGACGGCCGGCGCGCAGCTTAAACCAGGCTTCCGACCGCTGATAAATGTTTTCGTAGACGATACAGTTCTTGGACAGGCTCATGTCAATAGTCCTCCATGTTGGCGGTTGCGTATTCTTTTGCGGCCGGTATTTCCAGGCCCGGTATAAAGTCGTCCTGCTGTTCAGGTTCCGGCAGGGCGTCCTGCGGTTCTTCTCGGAATTCTTCAGGGGACGGAGCGTTGTTCCACGGAGTTTCCCCTTCGGCTGGGCCGTCTGTTTTTTCTGGAGTTACGTTCCTCATTTCTTTTCCGAATTCCTGTTCATCGCTTTCCCGCATGGCCTCCTGGATGGCAAGAGGAAGATCCCATTGCTTGGAGGCGCGCTTGATGACCGTTTTCAGGCCCATCTGGGGAAAGTCGGTTGCCCAAGGCCCCACGATTTCCCCTTTCTTGGTCCGTGACTTGGTGCGATTCATAATTCCCTTGACGGCATGTAAGCTCATGCGCTCCCCATGCAAATATCTATCTTTGTCGGTCCAGGTGCAGTAAAAACCTCTGATGGGGTCTTTGGTATCATCCCATCCCGGAACATGGCTCATCGTGAATCTGCCGTCATCCAGACGCCAGGAGAACGGCTCTCCGTTCCGCACAATGCCGATGTTCAGGTTGGTGACGCCATTGGAGCGGGCCATACGCATCAGCCCCCGGGCGGAAGGTATGGCTGCACACGTCAAAATAGACTGTCCGCTTGACTTATCGTTGACCCAGAAGGGCACCAGATAGCCGTGAATCCCGTCCGGCTCGCAACGCATCATCAGCAGGTTTTTGAGGGCCGCAATCAGCGTTACGGGGGGGCATTGCTGCAACTGGGGGGTTTTCTGGCAGCAATGCCAGAAGATGCTGATGCAACGTTCCGGCGTCATCATGCCCTCCACAAGTCCCGTAATGGCGTTTTTCATGTCCGAAGACATGACAATTTCATAGAGTGTCTTTTTTGGGACTGGATTTTGAGGCAAATTGAGTCTATCTATTGATTCGTTATTCATATTCGTTCATGTTGTGTTTAACAGGCCGGGTTCAGTTGCCGCTGACCCGGCTATTTTTTCAGTTATTTAATAATTCTCGGTACTCGCGATTTTTTTCATCGCAAAGATCTTGAGCTTTTTTCCGCGCCTCGTCTTGGGTTACTCCCGTTCCTGCTTCATAAAATACGCAATATATTAGCTTAATTACTAAAGGAGCTAGTCTAAAAAAGACATTAAAGCTCTCATCTCGTTTTTTAACGTAATATGGATTTTTCTTCCTGATTTCTTCTATTGATTCAATCAAGACCAATCTTGAAAAAGACACAAGCACTTCTCCCGTCGGGTCACTACTTTTGTCTATTTTAATGAGTACTAGTCCCTCGTCATCTTCATCTTCCAGAACTTCATATTCTATTTCTTCGGGAAGCATGCCTTTCCATTTCCTCCCCTTGTAATCGGGCTTGACGATATCGCCCTTTCGGAATTTCCTATTCGGATCGTATTGATTAAAATCCCGTTCAAGCACATCAGGGTTGATGAAGCATTTCGTCCCGTTTTTACACTCAACATGCAAGGTCGCCTTTTCCTCTACGATGTCGATGATTGTCCCCTCGACTTTCACTTTAGTTCCAACAGTGCAATCTTTAAATTCCATTTTATTTATTTAGTTAATCAGTTAAAAAAGGTTTTTGAGCAGGAGGAAAATTAAGAAGAGGAATGTTCCTCCGGCAGTAACCAGTCCACACCAGAAAATCAGGTAAGCGAGGATTTTGGTAATCCGGGGCCCTGATTGGGCGGCTTGGGTATAGTTCCAGCATCGCTCCGCTTCGTCCGGGATGCCGTTGAGGCGTTCCCTGGCGCATAACGGGCACAGAAAGCGCGCGGTGAAGACGCCGTCCTGATGGTCCCCTACCAGGGACATCCATGAAGACGAGGCTTTCAGCGGCGCCGCGCACATGTAGCAGCGCGTCGTCTTTGCGGGGTGCGGGTTGTTGGTGATCGTTTCCACCATCCCCTTGTAGGGGCCCCGGTCAATGATGTGTTGATGTGTGGTCATTTTCTTTTGTTAGTTAAGTATTTTTCCACGTCTTCCATGTTATAAAGGGTTCCTTTTCCGACTCCTTCCAGCCTTCTTACATTCTTCCCCGCCCGTGCCAGGATGTTATCCATCTGCCGGGAGGAAATGTCATAATAAGTGGCTAAGGTGGAGCTTTTAGCGTATTTCTTTTCGATTGCTCCGAAAATGGAAACGGAAGACGATTCAGGCGTAGAAGGAACAGTCGTTGTTGCCAGCTCCCTCAATACTCCGGCCAGCGTTTCCAGCGCGGTCGCAAGGGTGGTCATGGTTGTGTCGTTTTCGCTCATGTTCGTTCTTCTGAATTGGCCGCCCGGACGGGTTTCCCCGCGCCTGCCAGACCGTATTACTCTATATACCTATTGATGTTTTGGTTTTGGTTTTAGGCCCCACCTGGGCCGGGCGATTGGTTAAAAGTCAGTTAGTCGTCGTAGTGTCCGTCCGGGTTGTCGCATTGGGGGGCGTGGTCAAAATCCCACTCGTCGATAGCCTGCTCTATCTGCTCCAGAAGTCCAACCGCGACGCCGTAGGAAATAGGTTCGCCGTCAACCCGGATGCACCGGTCTTCGTCGTCGTATTCAATGATCATTGTTAGAATTGAAAGTATTAGGGTTATCGGGTACATTCGCTCCCATGTTCGGAGAAATTAACTGGACCAATATCATCGAAGGCGTCTTGATCATGGTCTTGGGGACTATCTCCCTTGCTCTTGTCTATCGATTCAGGAAAATCATTGCGGCACGTCTGAAACGGTTCTTCAATCGACTTTGCCATTTCATCAAATTGAAGCAATGCCTTCCTAATCATTCCCTTGATCATGCTCGCCTCCTCTTCCAAAACCGCCAGTTGAGACGAGCCAACAGGAGTCTGGGAATCCAACTTGAAGAGCTGAACTTCCATTTCATGAAGGAACGTGAATGCTTGAGCGAGGATGAGAAAAAATTCATCTCGCTTTTTCTCTCCAATGAGACGTTGGCGACTCGAAAGGTATCGAAAACTCTTCAATGGGAGCATCAGTTCACTCTCTCGATTGTTGACGAATTGACAGAAAGAGGGCTGATTACAGAGGATGCGGCGTTGCGGGAAATGGGCGTTTCCGGCGCCTATCGCCTCAGTGTAAGAGGTCGGCGCGCTCTCCGTGATTTTGGTTTGCTCGGTCATAAATAGTTCTCTTTTATTTCTTTAAGGAGCATTATTTGCTTTTATTCACCAAGTCGGAAAACTCGTCTACTGGCTCGCAGGGCAATAATGCGCCGGGTTTACATTCAAGGCTCAACCCTAACAGACGCCGGGCTATGTAAATATGCCCTGCGTATTTCGCTCGGAGAATTTTATCTTCGGAGTCGCCAGAGATGTAATAAGGAGAGGTGTCCTCGTGAGTTTCGACTTTAAGAATTTTATCCAGCTCAATGAGCAGATCGACGATGCTTTTACCCTTTTCCATGATTAGTTCAATTTCTGTTGATTGTTTTTCTGCGAGATCCAATAAACCGTTTTTAATTATTACTTCCGGGTATTTCTTATTCATAATTGTTTAACGTCCATCTAAATTTGATATGATAAGCATCAAAAAAACGATAATGCCGCCCAGAAGAATTAGAAGCACGTCGCCATTCATAACTCGTTATTATTTTTAACCTTCGTCCTGGTGATTCTCGTCGTTCCTGACACGATGATTTGTCCTCCATCCGGCTTATAAATCACATACCCATAGACAGAACAGCCAAGCGCGGCATTGTTGAATGGTACTATATTGTTTTTCATATTGTTTATCGGTTGAAGGTTTTGGTCTGCTTCGGCTGCGTTTTATTGTCGGTTGACAACATCAAGCGGATAACAGCGAAATCATCTTTTGCAGCATCCTCGACGAGTCTTTTTACAGCTAAATTTGGAGATATGTTGTGATGAGCTGAAAGAAGAAGAAGCCCGGTTCTCGCTTTTTCGCTCAATTCAAATAGGTTAGTTTCGATGTCTGGATGTTTTGTCATTGTTGTTGTTGGCTTACGTGGTCAATGTAATAAAATTATTGCATTCATGCAAGCAAAAATGTAATCATTTTATGATTTTCTTTCAGAAGCCCTTGACGGTGTGTAATGTTTTTATTACACTGCGCTCATGCAACTGAGCACAGACGAGATCAAAAAGTGGCTAAAGGAGCGAAAAATCAAATATTCTTGGTTGGCCAATCAATGCCGCGTATCAGAGGGTTCGGTAAGAAATTGGTTTGCAAAAAAACACATACCATCCGCCAAAATGGCACTCATTGAATTGCTCATGAAGGAAGAAAATGCTCCTCATAAACCCCTCCAAGCCCTAAAAAACATACCCAACATGGGAAAGTTATTCGTCAGTTTCACGCCAGAACTTCAAGAGAAGATAGCGCAGGAAGCGCTGCGGCAAGGGATGACTCCTCATGCCTTTATATCAAAGCTTGTGGAGTATTATGTAACTACCGACGAAGGAAAAGAGAAAGCTATAAAAGCACTATCTTTCCCCCAAAGCGAATTGGAAACTACATATATTGACGAAGAGAAAAACAAGGGGGAATGATTCATTCCCCTTTCTTCATCCCTTTTGAAATATTCTCCAAGATCCTCTTCGTGGTCCTCCGGCAACCTTCAATAATGCCGAGGCGGAAACAAGTGAACCCGAACAGGACGGCCAGCAAGAAAAACACAAGCATTACGTTACCTGACATTGACGCAACCCTTTCTTGCTGAAAATTTATCTCCTAATTCTCTAATATTTAAAGCGTTACAAATGCGGGGGGGGGGGGGGACCGATTTCCAGTTTTTCATGAGATTTGATGTCTTGTGACCCCGTTAAGACGTTTTGTCATCAATTTCCCGTTCACCGGATGACAAGTCATGACATTGCCTAAAACGCTGAAAAAAGGGTTGCCTAAAGGGCAAAATGTGATATAAAAGGCACGTATTCAGATTCCTGACTACGTCCTTTCTATTTATTCTTTTCCGTCCGCGTCGGGAGACGCGGGCGGTTTTTTATCCTCGCAGGGTTCATTTTTTCTGTGTCATGACATGTCAACCTTTAGATGAAGCTTCCGACGGAGTAATAAACGGTGCGGCTTTCCGGCAGTGCTATACGGTATGCTGTACATGTGGCCCGCTAAAAGTTTATGGACAAGACACTAAATCCCGTACGCGATGCCAATTCTCGTCAGCACGTGACAGAATGACCCTTGATTTTCCTACATTTTGCGCAGTTTTGAGCGCACCTGAAAGCGCCTGACAGAAAAAAGCTCCCTGTACATGCGACTGTACATTGTCTAAGGACTGTACAGCACTATGGCAGGCATCATCAAACGCAACAACAAATGGGTGGCCGTCTTCCGCTCCCTGGACGGCAAAGAGCTTCGGAAAACCACCGGCATCGACGTGGTTCCCAAGGCGCTGCTTCCGGGAGCCAATAAGAAATCAATCATGTCCCAGAATGAAGCCCGGGCGCGGCTGGTAGCCCAGGAGATGGAGAAAGAAGCCCGGTACGGGGTTTTCGACTTGGACAAGGTGAAGGCCATTGCCGGGGACCAGGCCGGCGTGCTGAAAGCCACCATGAACGGCATGACGGTAACCCGGTTCCTCTTTGACTGGCTGGACGGGAGGAAAAACAAGAAGCGGGCCTATGAGCGGGACGGCATGGCCGTCCGCCGGCTTCTGGCGTTCCTTGGGGACCGGCGGAATATGCCGCTTGCCGCCCTGAATAAAGGGATGGCGAAGGATTTTGTAGAAACGGAATTGGAGCGCGTTTCCGCCGGAACCGTCATCCGCTATGTGTCCACGCTGTCCACCGCGTTCAATGTCGCTGTAGACCGGGAGATTCTTCCCCGGAATCCGTTCCGGGGCGTCATGCCTTCCCGGGCGGACCACCAGGCGGAAAAGCAGCTGCGCGGCGCCTTCACGATGGAAGAAGTCAACACCATCATTGAACGGTTCCCGGATGAATGGCCGGATCTGGTGCGGGTGTGCCTCTACACCGGAGGACAGCGCCTCGGAGACCTGGCGACGCTGAAATGGGAGCAGATTGACCTGAAGAACTCCTTCCTGTTCATGACTACGCAGAAAAGCCGGCGCCGCATGAACAAGCCGATCATCCAGCCCTTGAAAGATGTCTTGGAAAGGCGTCTGCTCAACCGGGTGAACGATTACGTGTTTCCCCTGGCCGCGCTTCGCCATGCCCATGCCGGCGGACGTTCCGACAAGCTTTCCACGGAGTTCACGACATTGTTGAAAACGTACGGAATCATCCGAGAGATGCCCGGGGAAGTGAGAGGCGACCGGCACCGTCTTTCGGAAAAGAGCTTCCACAGCTTACGGGCGACCGCCGTGACCGTCCTGCGCCTGGCAGGGGTGTCCCCGGATTTGTGCCGCTTCATTGTCGGCCACGACTCCGAAGAGATTGAACGGGTGTATTTCCGCCCGGATTCGGCGGACGTTCAGGATGCGATGAGCAAGATTGCCGTCGGCTTGGCCCGTTAGCCTTCCTTCCCTAAGACGATCATTTTGTTGACATCAACAAGATGATCCGTCTTCTTCCTTGTGGAACCGGTAACGGTACAAGGCGTCCATGGCGCGGGCGCGTTCGGATTTGGGAATGTTCGTAGGGCGCGGGTTGCCGAAGGTGACCATCCAGAATTCGGCGTATTTTTTCGGCGTTACGGCGATGCTGAACCAGTTCCAGGCCGTCCACTTCCCTTCCCGGTTGAAGGGCGTCCAGGGTTCGTCAAGCCTGATCCGCTCCGGGGGAAAGAGACCCTGGATGGTCCGGCAGATCGTCAGGTCTTCGGGGGCGAGCGCGGGGATGTCAGCCTGCATCAGTTCCTCAGCCGCCAGTCTGGCCGCCCGTCCGCTGATCGCGTAACACGGCCCATAGGCGGAGCGTTCGGACGGGTGGCCGGGGACCTGGTAACCGGAGGCGTGCAGAGCCAGCCCGTTGCGCTGCATGTCGAGGATCCAGCCGCCCGACAACAGGAGCGTGTCGGAGTCGATTTTGACGATGACGTCTTCATCCTCCGCTTCCCCGGCCAGCGTGGAAATGATGCCCCGGACGCATTCCGGGCCGCGCAGGTTGCCGTTCCTTGTCCAGCCGGTTTGACGATACCGCGCACCGGCTTCTACAAGAGCGATTCTGGCACGTTCAGCAATGGGGGCGGATTCATCGTCCACCACCGTGATGACGGCTTCGGGGAGGGCCGCCGCGGCGCACCGGACACAAACGAGGGCTTCCTCCGCGTCTCCGGCATAGGTGAATAGATAGATTCTGATCATGGTGTTTGTTAAGCTGGTCCGTAGGGGTAGAAGCTGCCTCCGAAGACGGGTATCTGGATCATTCCCAGCGCGTACTGCGTCACCTGATCATCTTCGATGTCGGCTATCTGGAAAGAATAGTCGAAATTGACGCCAGGCTTTTCCTCTCCGAGCCTGATAGGATAGACGGTCCCCGGGATGCCCGAGACGTCAACGCCCGTCAATTTGGCGTCCTGGTCAAAGTGGACGTTGAGCCATACTTCCCCGCTGGTTTGGGGGATAGTCACCCAGGAAGAACCGGAACCGCCCCCCTGCGGGTATTTGCCGAGCAGCGAGCCGTTCAGGTAGAGCGCGCCGGGCTTCATCTGCGCCCCGGTGATGGCTCCCTCCGTATCTTTCTGCAAGCGCACTTGGAAGCCGTATTCCGGCGCGGGCGTGGATTCTCCGGTGGATTTGGTGATGTGCTGGCTGATGGTGGGGGATTCCGGCTTGGGGTCAAAGCCGTATTCCGTCGATTCCGGCGCGCCTTGCATGTTTTCCAGCGTGGAAGACTCGCGAGATTTAGCGTTAATGCTCCTTAATCTTATCCAGTCATCAACGCTTAAATAGTTTAATGCCCCGTAAGACAACGTGATGACGTTGGTCTGCAGGTCGCGCGAAACGGTTTGAATCATGGTGTTGATGTTCTGCCACTCTGGGTTGCCTCCCAGCAGCGAGACGCGGCGGCCCATGTATTGCCGCGTCTGCGCTTCACCAAGCGCGACAAAGGAAATAGAGCCGTCCCAGGGCAATTCCTGCATGGATTCCCATACCGTTTTGGCAATGTCCCCATAGGGAACGCCTTCCGAAGGTTGCGGCGATTCCCCTTCTTCCGGACCGTTGGAGGGCTGTTCCCCGTTGTAGATGCCGTCAATGGGGTAGCTCGCGTAGGGGCGGTCCATGGTGACCAGATCCACCGAGAATTCTGCCCAGAAGCAGGGCACGCCTTGCAGCGTTCCCACATTCTTGAATTTCTCCCTCCACTTGGACGCGGCGCTTTCCGGGATGGCAAGACGCTGCTTGACGGTGGCGTTGCACCATTGCGGGCGGAGGGATTTGGTATGAATTTGCCCGTCCGTCAGTTCATAACCCGTGGCGGAGGTGTTGTAGCCCCTGGGCTTGTCTTCCTCCGTTCCGTCCCAGGGCTTCCCGGTGATGGTCGGGTCCTGGTCATAGGCGGCGATAGACCCTACATCTTTAATCCACGGGAAATGATTTTTCCAGAAACTGTTGATCATGTCGTTCTGGTCAATCCTGGTCCCCGTCACTTTCATGCGCTGGTAGGACAGGCTGCCGGCCCTAGTGCCCTGCACCGGCTGCGGATCTTCTACCGGCTCCCCCGTAGAACTGTATTTAGAATAGTAGAAGTCTACTGACGTCCGGTAAACAATGGAGTGCGGCAAGGTCGGATCCCCGTCTTCCGGGTATTTGGACAGGTAGGAGACGCGGTAGCCGTTGCTGCCGGTGGTTTCTGCGACGATAGCCACGCAGGGCGGTACGAGGTCGCCCCGGGGGACCAGGGAAACATCCATAGACTTGACCGTCGCTGTCGGCTGCAGGGGGAGCGCGATGGGCGTCAGGGCGTCATAGTCC